>Ga0222718_10000017_pt1 | contig 195633 bp, 166 predicted proteins | sample C33_27DmetaG_FD_165045 | JGI IMG/M metagenome (GOLD analysis project Ga0222718, IMG submission 165045) | Estuarine water microbial communities from San Francisco Bay, California, United States - C33_27D | ecosystem: Environmental > Aquatic > Marine > Unclassified | place: USA: California...
AGAAATCTGGCCGTCTCTCGCTATCCCTACCCTTGTTGATCAGTGTTGGCACCTGTGTTTTGTTCATAAAGCCACGCGCAACACTCTCATCAAACACTCTGTTAAGAGCAGAGTTATGTGTGTTCAGCGTTGATGCTTTGGGCTCCCTGCCCATCTGCTGTTCGCGCCAGCGTGCAAACTTTTGGAGTGTTTCATAGGTGATACTGGTTACATGCATCTTGCCAAAGAACGGGATTAGGTATTTCTCAAGCACAATCACATAGTCGCGATAGACTTTCTTGCCAACGCCACTTTCCAGCTGCTTGTTCATTTCTGTGATGCACAGTTTAGCGACATCTGAGAATCGCTTTGAGACAACTGGCACGCCATTCTTCTGGCGAAACTTGTATTCCAAATAGCTGTCAGACGCGGCCTGTTTGGCTTCGTCTAAGTCACTTTTGCCAGTCGAAATGCGAATGTATTGGCCGTCTATTTGGAAGGCCGCCTGCCATTTGCGGCTTCTCTCACGCCTGTAGAGCTTGACTGCTCCATCCATAATCAACACAGAATCTTCACTCAAAACAGGCATCTGACACATCCAATCACTATAAAACGATACAGTCTGGAGCGTCTGGAAGCCAACCAAAAGTGTGTAAGGGGTGTGTAATGGAAAAATCGCCTCAAGATCTTTTTTGAGACGATATAAATTATTGATAATATTTATAAAAATGGTAGCGGAGGAGGGACTCGAACCCCCGACACGCGGATTATGATTCCGCTGCTCTAACCACCTGAGCTACTCCGCCATTACCGCGCTTGAAGTAAGAGTTTTGAGTGAATACGTCAAGCGCATATTCTATGTTTTAATCTTTTGTCACTAATCAGCTATTTACCATTTGACATAGCAACTCAAACATTATTGACGCACCCAAAAATGCTGTATTACCCGATGCATCAAAAGGTGGACTGACTTCCACCATGTCAGCACCAACTATGTTCACACCTTTTAGTTCTCTTACCACCTGCAAAGCTTGAAAACTATTTGGCCCACCTACCTCCGGAGTGCCAGTACCAGGAGCAAATGTAGGATCTACAAAATCTATGTCGTATGAAACATAGGTTTCTTGATCACCAACAATTTCTCTGACTTCCTGCATTAGATCTGATAAATTTCTATCGAAGAATTCTTCAATACGAATAATTCTAATACCTACTGACATCGCAAAATCTACGTCTTCACTATCGTACTGGGTCCCACGTATTCCAATTTGTACAACTCGTTTTGGATCTAGTAAATTTTCTTCTACTGCGCGTCTAAACGGTGTGCCGTGTGTATATTTCGTACCATTAAAATAGCTATTAAATAGATCAGTATGGCTATCAAAATGGACCATTCCAACGGGTCCCTTATTTGCTAGTGCCCTTAATACAGGTAAGGATACTAGGTGATCGCCACCCACAGTCAGTGGTTTTATATCAGCCGACCTGACTGTTTCATAATACTCAGTAATTCGGTTCATTGAGTCTTGAATATCAGCTGGGTTAGGACCGACGTCTCCCAGATCTGCAATGTTTTTTACTTCAAACGGACGGGTTCCAAAAACTGGATGCTGTGCTCTGATCATTGTTGACGCATCTCTAACCTGTCTTGGGCCATGACGAGGGCCAGGTCTATTGGTAGTTCCGCTATCCCAAGGAACTCCAATTAAACCAATATCGACCTCATTAAAACGCGGATGATCAGTTGTCACGTTTGGCAACCGCATGAACGTTGGCACTCCAGCGAACCTTGGGAGATCAAATCCGGACACTGGTCTAAAAAACGATTCTGACACTAGAGATTCCTTTATTTCATTACTGAGCTTCACACTACAGAATATTCTACAATTTTACCAAAGTTTATAATAGTGTTCAAAATCAATTAATATTTAAAAATATTAATACGAAAGTAGTTTATCTAGTGCCATTAAAATAGCACGAGGACCCTGCGTTATCCCACCCTTAGGGCCTAAAGCGCTGGAGTTTTGTTGCCAAGAATATATATCGAAATGGATGTATTTACTTGGATTATCTACAAATCTCCTTAGAAAAAGTGCAGCTGTTATTGATCCAGCAAAACCTCCAGATGGAGCATTATCTAAATCTGCTATTTGAGGTTCAATTAGCTTATCATAAGGTTCCCAAAAAGGCATTCGCCAGACGGGATCCATTGCAGGACCTGATGCTTTCGATAAAGCAACAGCATCGCTATCAGCGCCTGCATAAAAAGGTGCAATATCAGCACCCAATGCGACCCTTGCGGCACCAGTTAAAGTGGCCATCGATATTATAAGATCAGGGTCATCCTCAGATGCATAACTCAGCGCATCAGCTAGAACTAGCCTACCCTCTGCATCAGTGTTATTAATTTCAACGCTCAATCCTTTTCTTGAATTGAGTATATCACCAGGACGAAACGCATCTCCTGCTATAGAATTTTCTACAGCTGGAATTAAAACTCGAAGCTGAACATTTATGCCTATCCCCATAATCGCTCTTGCTAACGCTAATACGTTAGCGGCACCGCCCATGTCCTTTTTCATAATCCCCATGGAATTTCCTGGTTTAATGTTTAAACCACCTGTATCAAAGCATACTCCTTTACCTACCAAAGTAAGTTTAGGACCACTACTTCCGATTTTAAAATCTATGAGTCTGGGCTTATGTGCTGATGCAGTGCCCACGGCATGTATCATGGGGAAATTCTTATCGAGTAACTCATCACCAGATACAACTTCTAATTTTGCATCGAACTCTGCTACCAGTTCTTCAGCCACCTTTTGAAGTTCAGTAGGTCCTAAATGATTAGCAGGCATGTTGATAAGGTCGCGAGCCAAAACTTCTCCAGCCAAAACAGCCTCTATCCATTCGGTGTCCAAATTGACTGGTTTTATAAGTTTTACGGTACTATTTTCCGACTGACTTTTAAATTTTGTAAATTTATACTGCGACATAAGCCAACCCAAAACTTCAAGTTTTGGGTTATGTAATGGTATTTCATTTACTATTTTGTAATATCCAGCAGGTAATTTTTTTGCTGCTGCTGCAAGAAAAAATCTACCAGACTTTCTACTATTGATCGAGCCACAACCCAAAAGCGCAATAGAACGTTCGTTTGTTTGTGAACAAAGTAACGCTTGAGCCGAATTACCTGAAAAAAAATGAAGCTTACACCAATTTCTTACTTCATCTCCCATCTCTATCATCAAATCTTCAAAGGTTTCAGGGGTGCATATGTATGTATCTATTGCATCGTCAATATTCTCGGCGAATCCAAACTTCATATTACACCCCTTACCAAAATCTTCACTATGACAGCTCGATTTTACATTATAATCAAATTCAGATGGATCAATTTTTGTCTAAAGCATAGACGTAAACTAAAAATTATTCACCTTTTTTCAGACAGCGCTGAACCAGTAATTCTGCAATTTGAACCGCATTGAGGGCTGCACCCTTTCGTAGATTATCCGACACACACCATAAATTAAGTCCATTTTCAATTGTGCTGTCCTGGCGTATTCTACTAATGAATGTGGCAAAATCCCCTACGCACTCAACAGGCGTGGCGTAACCACCATTCTCCCGTTTATCTAATACAATTATACCCGGTGCTTCGCGAAGAATATTCCGAGCTTCGTCCTCATCTAAAAATTCTTCAAACTCTATGTTTACTGCCTCACTATGCCCCACAAATACGGGCACTCGAACACAGGTTGCGGATACTTTTATCTTTGGGTCGATAATTTTTTTGGTTTCTGCAACCATTTTCCACTCTTCGCGTGTGGTGCCATCTTCCATGAAACTATCAATATGCGGAATAACGTTAAAAGCTATTTGTTTTGTAAAGGTTTCTGGAGGCACGTCATTTACAGGATTGTATATTGACTTTGTTTGCTCCCAGAGCTCATCCATTCCACTTTTTCCTGCCCCAGAAACCGATTGATAAGTACTAACCACGACTCTTTTTATACCCGCTCTATCATGCAGCGGTTTTAAAGCCACAACCATCTGCGCAGTGGAGCAATTAGGGTTGGCTATAATATTTTTCTTTGCATAATCATAAATTTTATCACTGTTCACTTCTGGAACTATCAGTGGAACCTGCGGATCATATCGATATAAAGAACTGTTATCAATCACTACGCAACCAGTTGATGCTGCTCTCGGAGCATGCTTTTTAGTTCCATCTGATCCAATAGCAAATAATGCAATGTCCCAACCTGAGAAATCAAACGTCTCTAAATCTTTCGTGACAAGGGTTTTTTCACCAAAACTTACTTGCGTGCCCAAAGAACGGCGACTAGCTAAAACAGTGATTTCATCCACCTGGAATTGACGTTCATGAAGAATGCTCAGCATTTCTCGCCCAACATTACCAGTAGCGCCAACTATAACAACTCGATAACCCATCACAAATTCCTTTCAGCAAAAGCCAAAATTTAAGATTTACTTTTTCAACCCTTTGGCTGAGTTTTTTATCGCGGCATACTGACCAGAGACGCGATATCTCCACAGATAGTCTGGCAAAACAGTTTCCATAGCAGTGGGGTTAATTCCCAGGTCGGCCACCCCTTTTGCACCTACCGAAACAATATTATCGTTTTGCAAGTTCTTAACTTGATCTTGCGTTAATATATTGTTTGGGAACAATCCAAAAGTGATAGCTTTAAATACGTCTAGCGATTTGGCCATAATTCTTGCAACAAAAAATGGTACTTTTAACATTAGGCGCCTTCTCTGAATCACAACCAGCATCCGGTTCATCAATTCAGAAAAAGTCTCTATGTTTGGTCCACCTAATTCATAAACTCCCTGAACAGAATCCTCTAAAAGAGCTTTTTCAACTGCAAGTGCAACATCCCCCACATATACTGGTTGAAACTTAGAAGTAGCCCCCACCAATGGTATAAATGGTGATAAAGTTGCCATCTGTGCAAATCGATTAAAAAATTGATCTTCTGGGCCAAATATAATTGAAGGCCGTAAAATTGTAGCATCTGGAAAATAGCTTAGTGCTGCTGCTTCTCCGAGAGCTTTCGTTTTAGCATAATCACTTAATGCAGCTTCATTTGCTCCAATTGCTGATATTTGGACAAAGTTTTCTACTCCCTGCTCTGATGAAATTCGAGCGACACGTGCTGCACCTGATGCCTGAACACCTTGAAATGTATTTTTACCTGATTCAGATAATATACCAACACAGTTTACTACTGCATCCGCACCATTAGTTACATCAGTTACTGAGGCATCATCTCTTATGTTACAAAGTACAGGCTCAACTTGTCCAACATCGCCATATTGCCTCACAAACAACGCCTCATTAGGACGCCTAATCGCAACCCTTACACGCCACCCTTGCTTAGCCATTCGTTGAGCTACATAGCGGCCAACAAAACCAGATCCACCAAAAATGGTTACTAGTTTCGACATTCAATTCTCCATTCTAAGCTTCGAGCTTTGCATACAACTTGTGGTTCGTTGATACAAGCACTCTGATTGGCAATTTAACTTGTTAGAAAATTTTGATTTTGGTAATTAAGAAATCTATAAATTTAACCTTTTGGGGATTTAGATCTTAGGCTAGTGACACGCCTTCCCCAAAACCTTTAATCTCCAATAATTGTAAGGCAGTGGCGTTAAAAATCCTGCTGCGAGCATAAAAGGTATTACCCACCAAGTAAGAGTAGCACCGCCTGTTAAAAGCACATCTGTTATATTCATGGCAGCCTCCATAGCTATCATTGAAATAAGTGACATACCAATTGCAGTTTTGAAGGCATTATTGAATTCCATTTGCCTCCATAAAATTACCGTTTCTAAGATTATGGAGGTAATCAGCCCATTTATAATTGCCAAACTCATAATTGCCATAACAGGCCATTCAATTCCCGAAAGTTGGAAGAATGCAATCGTCCCGAAATCGCCGATGGAGCAACCTATCAGGCACCACATAGTATTATACGACGCCCTCCGCCAAGTATGCTTACATCGCCAATTTGCATTTTTTATACTGCTTATTTCAACCAATTTACACTCCTTAGAATAAGTTATAAACTCTCCAGTAAGGGTAAAGTAAAGGATAAAGTATGAATATTGGAGAGGCTGCTAAAAAATCTGGGCTTTCAGTAAAAACAGTTCGATATTACGATGAGATTAATTTAATCAACCCGATAAAAAATAAAGCTACTAATTATCGTCACTACACTAAAGCCGACTTGGCGAAGTTACAATTTATTGGAAAAGCCCGTCGTTTTAATTTTAGTATTAAAGAATGCAAAGAATTGCTTTCATTATACGAAAATCAAAACAGAAGTAGCAAAGAGGTTCGAAACCTCACTCTTACGAAAATTGCTGAAATCGACTTAAAGTTAACAGAATTGGAAAATTTACGTGAGCAACTCTCGCACCTTGTAAACTGCTGTAAAGGGAATGAACGCCCAGAGTGTCCAATTATTGACGAACTGGCAACTGGAAACGTATTTTGATTTATAAAAAATAAATTTCTTTGGGTAGGACCAACATTTTCCACTCCCCACCCAAAGATCTGCACTTCATCCCAAGCTTAATGCTTCCCTTGAAGTGGCTTAATGGAAAAATAGCTTGTTTTGAGAAAAGTCAAATATACCTTCCTACAGCACTTCCTCAAACAACGCCTTTAGGTTGTCTGAAGTTAGTTTCACCGGATTACCACCACAACTTGGATCACTCAAAGCACCTTTTACAAGCTTTCCTAAATCTGGGTTTTCCACGCCGAGGTCACGTAATCTCAACGGAATATTTAAAGATGCATTAAACTCGTCAACAAATACTTTAAAACCTGAAAAACCATTTTGTATGCCCAAATAACCTGTAACAGAGTCAAAGCGATCTCTAATTTTTGACTCATTGAGCCTAAGGACAGCTGGCATGCAAACCGCATTAGTTGTTCCGTGATGTGTGTGATGAACAGCGCCAATCGGATGACTTAGGGCATGAATAGCACCAAGACCTTTCTGGAACGCCGTTGCGCCCATTAATGCAGCGGACATCATATTTGCCCTAGCCTCGATATCACTTCCATCTGAATAAACTTTCCCAAGGTTTTCAATTACAAGTCGCATACCCTCGACTGCAATACCTTGACTCATTGGGTGGTAATGTGGACTTGAGAAGGCCTCAACGCAATGTGCAAACGCATCTAGACCAGTGCCTGCTGTTATAGATTTTGGCATTTCAACAGTTAACTCTGGATCACAAATGACAACTTTTGGTAAAATTTGCGGGTGAAAAATAATTTTCTTCTCTAAAGTATCTGAATTAGTAAGAACACTTGCCCGCCCAACTTCCGACCCAGTTCCAGCGGTTGTTGGTATAGCGACAATAGGAAAAATAGTATTAGGTTTTGCTCGAGTCCACCAATCAGAAACATCTTCAAAATCCCAAACTGAACGATCTTGACCAACCATAAACGCGACCAATTTACCTAAATCCAGGCCAGAACCTCCGCCAAATGCAATTACACCATCATGATTTCCTTCTTTAAATGCGGCTATACCTGAATTTAAATTTTTCTCATTAGGATTTTGATCAACATTTGAAAAAAGAGCGTCGCCCAAGCCAGCTTCTTTCATTAACTGTAAAGTTCGAGATGTTATTGTAAGATTACTCAGACCCTTATCGGTAATCAGGAGTGGTCTTTTGATATTTGCTTGATTACAAGCATCAGCTATTTCCCTTATGCGGCCAGCACCAAACTTTATTTGGGTCGGATATGACCAGTTTCCAATTAGTGTCATTGTGTTACTTTCTTCAAATGGTAAGATTTAGGCCGTGTAAGATTATGATAACCAATAATCGATAAGCCACCACCGCTTCCGGTATTTTTACAACCAGTCCAACACAATGCCGGGTCGAGATAATCTGCCCTGTTAAGGAATACCGTACCCGTTTCAATTTGATCTGCAATTTTTTCTGCCCGACCAACATCTTTTGTCCACAGACTGGCAGTTAAGCCAAACTCACTGTCATTCATTAGAGAAATAGCTTCATCATCATTTTTAACAGACATAACACACACAACTGGTCCAAATGTTTCATCTTTCATAATTCTCATATTGTGATCTACACCTGTTAAAATTTGTGGCGTTACATAGGTTCCACCATCATCATTTTTAAACGCCTTGATATGGGCTGTTGCACCTGACCCTACGGCTTCGTCGATTTGCGATCTAACCTCATCAGAAAATCGTCTATTTGCCATAGGCCCAAGAGTAGTTTCAGGCTCTAAGGGGTTCCCCAATTTATAATTCTCTACAATTTTTACCGCTTTTTCTAAGAATTCTTCGTAAAGACTTTCAGTTACATAAATGCGCTCAATACCACAGCAACATTGACCAGAATTAAACATTGCGCCATCTATCAATGTTTCCACTGCTGAGTCTAGATCTGCATCTTCCATTACATATCCAGGGTCCTTTCCTCCAAGTTCAGTTCCAACAGGAGTAAAAGTCCCAGCCGCAGCCCTTTCCATTTCGATACCGCCTTTTAAGGATCCAGTAAAATTAATGAAATCAAATGCGTTTTCTTCAATTAAGCGTGACGTAGTACCATGGTCGAGATACATATTACTGAATACGTCTTTTGGTATACCCACAGAGTTGAAAGCTTCAACGAGGCGTTCACCCACCAGAAGAGTTTGGGTTGCATGCTTCAATACCACAACATTACCTGCTATGAGGGCAGGGGCGATTGTATTTATCGCTGTCATGTATGGATAATTCCAAGGTGCAATAACAAAAACTACTCCATGTGGGGTCCGCTTTATATAACGTTTAAAAGTGGGATCATCACTCACCTCAATATTTTGAAGTGCTTGTTCAGCTATCTCACTCATATATTGAGCACGCTCCTTAAAGCCCCCAAACTCACCACCATACCTTATTGGCCGACCCATCATTTGGGCTAGCTCTGGGACTATTTGATCATTCATTTCTCCAATAGCTTCAACGCCAGCCATGACCAAAGATATACGCTCAGCCAATGGCCGAGCTGACCAGGTTTTTTGCGCCGCACGTAAGCCTTGGATCTCTTCTTTTGCTTCTTTTAAGGATAGAGTATTTCTTTTCGCAAATACTGCACCATCAATTGGTGAAATGCATTTAATTTCATTCATAATATCACGCTCTTTCAAAACCTCTTGCTATTTCCCAATCTGTAACCACCCTATCAAATTCTTCTAACTCAACTTCTGCAGCTCGACAGTAGTGTTTGACGACCTCCTCCCCAAAAGCAGACTTCAGCGTTTCTGATTGAGACAACGCAAACTTTGCTTCCCGCAAATTTTCAGGAATCATTTTGGTGTCACCCTTATAAACATCGCCCCTAGCAGGCTCATCAAGCTCTAGTTTGTTTTCTATTCCTGCCAACCCCGCAGCGATTTGCGCAGCAATTGCTAAGTAGGGATTCATATCTGAACCACCTATTCTGCATTCTACTCGGACACTACTACTTCCAGCTCCACACAAGCGAAATCCAGCAGTACGATTATCTACCGACCATATAATACGGGTAGGAGCGAACGTCCCCTTTGCAAAACGCTTGTAGCTATTAACGTAAGGAGCAAGAAAAAATGTAATGTCTGACGTGTAATGTAATAAACCGGCCATGTAGTGCTTCATTAATTGGCTCATTCCTAGTTTATCGGAAGGGTCATAGAATGCATTTTCGCCATCCTGCCATAAAGACTGGTGAACATGCGATGAAGAGCCGACCTTATCATGATGCCACTTTGGTAGAAAGGTAACTGCATGCCCCTGACTCCAGGCAATTTCTTTTACGGCATGTTTAGCAATTGTATGATACTCAGCCGTATTAAGCGCATTTCCATATTTAATATTTAACTCTTCCTGCCCTGTCTCTGCCTCTCCTTTTGAATTTTCAACTGGGATGCCAGCATCCCATAAATAATTACGAATAGGACGCATAATATGTTCTTCTTTTGTAGTTTGAAGAATATGATAGTCCTCATTATACGCGCTGATGGGTCTTAATTCTCTAAAACCGTCTTCTTGTATCTCTTTGAAACTTTTTTCAAAAAGAAAAAATTCTAACTCTGTGGCCATCATCGGGTCGAAGCCCATCTTTTCAAGTCGCTTGATTTGTTTTTTTAGAATAGCCCTAGGTGAATGGCTTACTTCTTCATGCGTGTGATGGTCTAACACATCACAGATCACCAATGCGGTCCCATCTAGCCAAGGCGTCCTGCGTAAAGTAGTAAGGTCTGGCTTCATAGTATAATCGCCATAACCATCTTCCCAACTGGTAGAGGCATACCCATCCGGTGTAGCCATCTCTAGATCTGTAGCTAACAAATAATCGCAACAATGCGTCTCTTTGTATCCGTCCAAAATAAAGTGCTTAGCATGGAACCTCTTACCCATGAGCCTTCCTTGCATATCAACCAAACAAACAAGCACAGTATCAATAGTGCCATCGCCTACCGCTGCCTCCAGCTCTTTGAATGTCAAATTTCCGATCATATTAATTCTTCCCTATTGAAGATGATGCGTAAAATATCCTTGAAAAACTCTGATATTGATTGAAGTAGCATCATGGAAAGACCAAAAAGCATTATGAATTTTATTGGCCAAATATACGGTCGCCAAATGGACGAACTACGCTCTCCCCCATAACTTAAGGAGTACATAAAACTTTCCCATCCACCCCAAATCATGAATATAAGGTAAACTATTAGAAATATTATTGTTATTGCATCAACTTGAGCCTTCCGATGATTATCCCACTCGCCATAGAGTAAATCCATTCGCACATTGGATCCCATCTGGATCGAATAAGCTCCGCCTAACATGTAATAAGCAACCATACAAAATTGAGCCATTTCCAGGGTCCAAAGTGATGGGTTAAAAAATGTTTTGGATACAGATGACCATAGCAAGATACCCATCATTACGAAAATACCATACATAGCAAATCGACCAATACGATAATTAAATGAATCAACAAATGTAATGAAGCGGATCATCACTAACTATCAGTTATAAAAAAGAAAATTGTCAAGAAGTAATAGAAAATTCGTCTCAAAAAAGAAAATGGTAGGCGGTTTTTAAATTTAAGTATTAGATCTCCAGGCTTGAGTTCGTTTCAAGACACCCTTTGACAGTACTAAGTGTATGATTCGTGCAAAAATATTCGTATAAAAAATCATCATACCCATCGCTGCTGCAGGAGCAATATCACCTGCATCATCCATATTTAGTACTGCAATTGAAGCCAATGAATTTTTAGACGAATAAAGAAAGACAACCGCAGAAACAGTTGTCATTGCGTTAACGAATAAGTAGATGGCAATATCTAGAATTGCTGGCAAACATACTGGCACCGTAACTCTTGAGAAAAGCTTAAATGTAGGTTGCTTCAGGGAAGCTGAGACAGACTCAAACTCACTGTCCATTTGCTTAAGAGCAGTAACTGCTGTTAGATGTGAAACGGTATAAAAGTGAGTAACAGTACATATAACAAGAATGGCCATTGTTCCGTATACTATGTGTAGAGGATTTTCTGGGTTATTAAAAAAGAAAATATAGGCAAGGCCTAGCACCATACCCGGTATTGCCATTGGCAACATAGCAAACATTTGGAATACTGCCCTGCCGGTCTTAAACCCACTGGATTTTTCAACCAAGTAGGCTCCAAAAAATATCACGCATGTGCCTATTAAAGCAGTCAACAAAGCCATCTTTATCGAATTATAATAAGCAGCCCATCCACCACCATCCATTTTATCAAATTGATAATTATTCAAACTTAAGCTCAGGTCGTATGGCCAGAACTTTATTAAGGCAGCAAATTGACAAATACCTAAAATGCCCACAATGAAAAATCCAACCAGACCACAATAAATGGTAAATGTCAGATCCGTCTTGGTGCTTGGTTTGGGATGAAAAGGAACCGACCTAGCAGTCAGCAAGGCCACTTGTTTACTTTGAACAAATCGATCGATCGCGAATGCTAGAATAGCCGGAATTATAAGAACCACAGAAACGACAGCACCCATTTCAAAGTTTTGCTGACCAATAACTTGTTTATATATGTCCACAGCCAGAACGTTGAATTGTCCACCAATAACTTTAGGCAAACCAAAATCAGTTATAACGAGGTTAAATACAACAAAAGCTGCTGAGACTATCCCATATCTTGCGCCGGGAATAGTAACGGTCCAAAAAGTCTTCCACGCAGAGGCTTTTAAAGAAACGGCGGCTTCATACAAACGAGCATCAGAAATAGCCAGGGCAGTAGATATTATCAAGAATGCATGCGGAAAGGTGAAAAATACAGATCCGATGATGATTCCAATAGGACCATAAATGCTCGCGCCAAATAACAAGCCCTTGATGACCCCTTGCGCACCAAAAAGGTAAACCAACGCTATCCCCGGAAGCAGTGATGGAACAAGTATTGGAGCCATTGCTATTAGCCTAAAAAAGCCCTTGAAGCGCATGCAACTGCGATTAAGAGCATAGGCAAACCAAAATGCTAAAATCACAGTAATTATGGTACTAATTATGGAAATAAATATCGAATTCTGAATTGATTTAAACAATGCCGGTGTAGAAAAATAATTTATGAAATTCGATAAACCAGTCGACCTTACAGGCCGCAACTGAACCCTACGAAAATTATTGCTATCTAATTCTTGCCAATCTGTTCCAGTAACTAATGTCGAACCTACTAGAAACCTTCCTTGCCGATCTACATTTCGAATACGATATATAATAGGACTACGAAAACTAAAGTCTGGGAAAAATACGGTAACGCCAAGTCGTCCGCCAGAACCTGTACTCAGCTCCGCATTTGAAAGAGCTTGCAATTCGTCATTTAAACTCTGGAGACTTGCTTTGGCAGAAGAAAACTGACCGGCATCATCACTTACCTGGACTTCAAATTTTGATAAATCATACTGGAACGTCGAAAATGATTTTGAGAACATTGAATAAAGTGGAAATACCAAACTTATTACTAGGTAGAGTGCAATGACTGCCATACCACCACGCATTATTATGTCGTCTCGACTGAGTTTAGCTTTTATTACTCCAGTCGGCCTGACTGCTGTATTGTCTATATTAGTCGAATTCATAGTTAGGTCACTTGAAGATTAAAAGCCAAAATGCTTTCCGAAGGTACTTCAATCCACAAATTTTGGTTTGGCTCTAAAGAAAGTCTCCTTACTGCATTTACAGAAAAATCTGCTGTCACCAATACCTCAGAAAATTCATCAGCCTTTAACTTGCACCGCCAAAAAGAACCCAAAAATTCCATTTCCTCGAGCTTCGTTGAAAAAATGTTCTTAGTCTGATTAGAGGAGCCTTTTTTTGCCTCAGGCTTGGCGCCCAAGGGTATTATATCCTCTGGCCTAATGGTTAGCGAGACCTCGTGGCCGTCACCGAATTGATGCGCCACAGTATCTAATACTGTATTCCCAATTTTGACAGAATTTCTACCACTTGCAGTGCCTGTGAATTGGGTCATTTCTCCAATGAAATCTGCAACAAATAATGTCTGTGGCTTACAATAAACTTCATTAGGAGAACCTATCTGTTCGACCTTACCCTCGTTCATAACGACAATACGATCGGCCATAGAGAGAGCTTCTTCTTGGTCGTGTGTGACCATTATAGTGGTCACCCCAAGTTTCTGTTGGAGAGTTTTTATTTCATGTCTTAAATAGACACGTACCTTTGCATCCAGAGCGGATAGTGGCTCATCTAGTAGCAGCAAACCTGGGCCAGATGCTATTGCCCTCGCCAAAGCGATCCGTTGTTGTTGACCACCAGAAAGTTGAGCTGGGTACTTAGGGCCCTGATCAGGTAGCCCAATAAGATGCAACAACTCCAATACTCGCTCGTTGATCTCACTTTTAGATCGCCCAGTGTTTTCAAGACCAAATGATATATTTTTCTCAATAGTAAGGTTGGGAAATAAAGCATATGATTGAAAGACTATTCCATAATCACGCTCAGAAGCTGGAAAATTAGAAATATCTTTACCACCTTGCACTACTGTCCCACTTGTTTGCAGATCTAATCCCGCTATTGCACGTAAAAGAGTTGTTTTACCGCATCCAGAGGGACCTAGGAAACAGACAAATTCTCCCTCTTGTATATCTAAAGATACGTCATTGAGAGCTGTAAAGCTTCCAAATGATTTCCAAAGATTTTTTATTGAAAGATACGAGGATTGCGGATCGTTGATGCCTTCCAAGACTTATTCCTTAAGTAAATATTATTATTAATCCAAAATTTGGAAAACAAAAAAGTGTCAGGCAGCAAGAGCTTCACTGCCTGACAAAATTTCCTATTTAGGGTCTGATTTACCATCGTAACGTGACTGCCATTCTTTCAAAATGCGGCCTCTATTATTCGCAGCAAACTCAAAATCATTTGGGATCATAGCTTCTATCAAGCCTTCAGGAAAATGTTCCACAGGTTTAGCTACACCTGGATAAGCAACAACAGCATAACCTTGGTTATACATTTCGTTAGCTTCCTTTGTTACTGAAAAGTCAACAAGCTTCTGTGCCGCTTCCAACTTGGATGTTCCAGCAACAATAGCTGTAGCCTCCATATCCCATCCGACACCTTCAGATGGAACAATGATGTCTAGTGGAGCACCAGCAGCTTTCGATTTTGCACCTCGAAATGCAAATGAAATCCCTATCGGAATTTCTCCAGCAGCCGCTAGTTTACAAGGCTTTGAGCCTGAGTGTGTATATCTAGCTATATTCTCATGCAAGGCATCCATATACTCCCAGCCACCTTCTTCACCAAACAGTTGCAGCCAGCTAGATACATCCAGAAACCCTGTACCAGATGAATTTGGATTTGGCATAATCAAATGTCCAGCGTACTGAGCATCCGTTAAATCTTTCCAAGAAGTCGGTGGTGTAAGGCCAGCTTTTGCTGCCTCAACAGTATTATAACATACGGCAGCAACCCAAGCATCCATGCCAACCCAAGCTGGTGGGTTATCGCCATCAACAAATTTACTATCTAACTTTTCCACTCCTGCTGGAGCATAAGACTCCAACATTCCTTCCGATTTAAGCAGAAGCAAGGAAGTACCCGCTAAACCCCATACAACATCTGCTTGCGGATTGTTTTTTTCCGCTAACAATTTTGCTGTAATAATTCCTGTCGAGTCTCTAACCCAGTTGATTTTAATGTCTGGATGACTTTCGTTAAACTTAGCAGCATATCTTGTAAGATCTTCAGCTTCGACAGCTGTATAAACTGTAAGCTCTGTATCTGCGAAAGCGGACGTGGCCAGAAGCGATCCGACCGCCAGTGACTTAAAAAAACTAAAATTAAATTTCATTTTTTACTCCCAATGTGGTTTAGTAGTTTGTTGTTCAAAGTACATAGTAATCGAACAATAAGTCATGATGGCACGATTCTTAAATAAATAAAAATTTATTTTATTTTCCTCGATTTAGCAGACCTGGCCCTGGCACACCGTTTTAGGAATTCGCTGTCAAAAGGATCTACCTTGCCAAATCTATCAGGCTTGAATGATTCAATATCAAAATCAGATCTACCCTTTACAATAAGTTCTGACATTATAGAGCCAATGCCTCCAGAAAGACTAACACCTGAACCACAGTCACCAGCCGCTACATACAATCCATCAATTTCTGTAATTGAACCTAAAATGATTTCTCCATCCGGAGTATATGATGATAGACCACTGATATAACTTGCAAAATTTGCGTTTTCTATCTTGGGGAAAACCCGGGATAAATCAGAATAAGAATTTAGCAAAATGTCCCAATGATCTTCCCCAAGTGTTGGTGAGAAGTATTGTAAATCTTCTGGAAGTTTTCTTGCGTCAAAAACTGCGCATTCATTTTCCTGGACACCAATTAATAAGCCTCCTAGTTCTGGGCGAGTGTAAGCCGAGATGTCCGGCATAATAGTTATTGCACCTTCTCCACCGTAAATAGGATCAGGCTCCGTTAACCAGTAATGGCTGCGGACTGGAGCCATCGCAATTGGTACTTGTACTTGAGATGCAAATAAGGAGGTCCAAACGCCTCCAGCCAGGATTAAATTAGACGAAAACATTTCTCCACTTTTAGTTTCAATGCCTCGAATTTTATCTCCCTCAATTAATATCCCAGTAGCAGCCAAGTTAGAGCTAAACTTCACACCATTATTCTTAGCAGCTTTAATGTACTGCCAGGTCAAACGATAACTATCCACATAACCATCTGATGAAAAAAATGCTGCCTTTTGGATCTCTTGTTGATCTAGCCAGGGAGCCAATTGTGCGATATCTTGCTCGTCTGGAATTGATACATCAATTTTAAAAGAGCGAGCCGCATCAATCATATAATTAAGTTCATCAACTCTTTCTTTAGATGATGCCAGTCGTAAACTGCCGGTTTTGTGGTACTCTAGCGTCTCACCAAGTTCTTCTTCTAGTGTAGCAATTACCTCAACAGTTTTTTTCGCTAATGGAATATTAGATTTTTTAGTGGATCCCTGCAAAACCAATCCAGCAGAACGACTAGAAGCAGCACTTGCAAATTCGTTCCTTTCTAACACCAAAATCGTGTCATTTGATCTTTTTGAAATATGATAGGCAATCGATGCACCTAAAATACCGCCACCTACAATTATATGATCATAAAACGACAATGTTAGATTCTGACCTACAGCGAAAATTCAATTAGCGAAAAAGTTGCATCTGCTCAAGAGTTACCCACCAAGAAAAAATGTACAAGCATTCTCTAACATATTTCTAAAAAATACCACAGCGATGTCGGACATGTGTAGCTTTTTATGGCACAACATAGATTGTGTATTTCACAAATAAACAGGATTTATCGAGTTTGGCAGCTCACCCTCAATTGCCGATAGGATATCAAGTATCTTCACTGCTCTATGTTTTTTCAAATGTTGCTTGTAAGGTGGCATATTTGTGCATTCAAGCAAGAGAGCCTTTGTGCTCTCAGTGTAAGCTTCTTTAAAGGCGACCAGCAATTCTTCTGCTACTTTTCCCTTATCAAACATGGTCATATCATCAAAGACAACTTTATGTAGATAACTACTGTTTCTAAGGCCATATATGCATTCTGAGTACTTCCAGAATTTTTTTGGTAAATGCTTTTTACAAAGTTTATCAGCATCAATTGTTAAAATTATAACTTGTTCAGGTGAATAAATTTTATTTATTGCATTTAGCTGGCCGATAGATGAAACCACGACAGGGATATTTAAATTTTCTTGGAGTTCCTTTTGAAACGGAGCCAAGAACCCACATGAAGTTGTTAAAATATCTCCTGTTGCAGATTTAGCAGCTTCTAAAAAGGGACCAATATCAATATTTTCAGGCTGAGATGTTACTATCTTATTTGCTGTAACACCCTCCACTATTAAATACTGAGGTTCCTCAATAAATGTCTTTTCACAACCAATATCCCCAGGAATGCGTAAAAAGTTTGTATCGAGCTGCAATATACTGACACGACCCAAAACATTAATTCCGTTGACGAATATTTTCGGGTAGCCACGTAGCCAACTCTGGAAAAATGACTAAAATTACCACCATTAGTAACATTAATCCTACCATTGGAATTGCGGTCTTAGCAATATAACCAATTTCATGTTTAGTCATACCTTGCAGAACAAAAAGGTTGAAACCAATTGGGGGAGTAACCTGTGCTGTTTCAATGACAACGACTAAGAAAATCCCAAACCAAATCAAATCAATGCCTGCTGCCCTAATCATTGGCTCTACAATTGCCATTGTTAGAACAACAGATGATAATCCATCCATGAACATGCCTAGAATTAAATAAAAGACTGTAAGAACTGCGATCAGAGCCACTGGTGATAAATTATAGCTCTCGATCAGCTCAGCCATTGCTCTCGGCAAACCGGTAAACCCCATTGATAGAGACAGAAATGCGGCACCCATGAGTATCAGTGCTATCATCGCTGATGTCTTAGTAGCTCCCATGAGGCTTACTGAAAAAGTTGACCAATTAAGAGACCCCTGGGCTGCTGACAGTATTAAAGCTCCGACCACTCCTACTGCTGCAGCCTCTGTAGCTGTTGCAAAGCCCAAGTACATCGAGCCTATGACGACACAAACCAAACCCATAACCGGCACAAGAAATAGACTTTCTTTTATCATTTTAGAAAATGGCATGGGGGGCTCTTTTTGCGGCCGATCTCCCGTTCCAAAAAAATGCCAAACAACTATGTAAGCCATGAATAGTGCGGCTAGAACAAGTCCAGGGAAAACACCGGCCATGAAAAGTTTAGTAATACTTTCATTAATAGTTACGCCATAAACAATCAAAGTTAGAGAAGGCGGTATCATTAGGCCAAGTGTAGCGGCACCTGCCAAAGTACCGATAATCATATACTCCGGATATCCACGACTGCGGAGTTCAGGGATAGACATTTTGCCTACCATATTCAAAGTTGCGGCAGAAGACCCCGATACCGCTGCAAAGATAGTGCATCCTGCTATATTTGTGTGGAGTAAGCCGCCCGGTAAAAACCGCATCCATGGGGAAAGGCCTCTGAACATATCTTCGGATAATCTTGTTCGAAATAGTATTTCCCCCATCCAAATAAAAAGGGGTAAGGCGGTGAGGGTCCAACTACTGGCACCCGTCCAAATAGTAGTGATCATTGCATCCCCAGCTGGACGCGTTGTAAAAAGCTCCATACCGACCCAAGCGACACCCATTAATGCCAATCCCACCCAAACAGAGCTTCCTAGAAGCAGAAACAAAGCAAACAAAAAAATGATTATTGCGTAGAGCTCAGTCATTCGATTGCTTCCCGAAAAATACGAGTTTCTCTATAAGCAAGCAGACGGAAAAGATGATCCCATATCGCAATTGCTAGTAAGATTGTACCTATAGACATCGCTATCTGTGGAAGCCACACGGGTGTATAAACAAGTTCAGAAGTTGTGTTTGACCATGTTGCTCCCCATTCCCAAGGCCATTGCCCTGTCATTGCAAAGAGTGAGAGCAACCACTCAGGAACTTGGTCCAACCCTTGTGTTCTATCGTTCAAAACTTCTGATAAAAAATTTGTTTTGACAGCATATCGCGCAAAGTATGTAGCAGTCCAAGCCGACACAAGCATTGCAAATGCATCTAACCAAAATTTCAAAAACTCGTTCATATTGAGAAATATAGACACACGAATATGGGAACCTTGTGTTAAAGCAAATGCCAAAGCAAAAAAAGATGTACATGCCATCGCATAACCGGCAAATTCCGTTCCTCCTGGAAAGACCGTATTTGTCCAACGAGCCACCATCTGACCAACAATCAGAAGTAGAATTACTACCATAAAAATTGCAGATAAAATGCCAAATGCTAAGTAAATTTTATCCATAAATGGCCAAATTCGATGCAATAGCCGTTTTGCTTTACAGGGATAAAAGAGACAAAATAAAGCAAATAAAGTCGGTAAAATAAAGAGCCAGAACCATAAAGGTAGCCCAAAAAAAGGCTGCCAATCTCTCATTTTCTGCCTCCTTTTAAAAAGCCCCGCAGTTAGCGGGGCAATTTATAATATCCTAGTTCGATTTATAAGCATCCAGTATTGCTTGACCATCTGCTCCAGCTGATGCCAGCCAGTCTGCAGTCATCTTTGCTCCAATTGCTTGAAGTTCGGCCAAAAATTCTGGGCTTGCATCTTCAACAGCCATTCCATTTGCTTCAAGCTGTTCAAAGTACCAACTTGCTAATTCAGCAGATTTAGCAGAGCATGCTGCTCCAGTTTCATCTGCTGCTTTCTGGACTGCACCCTTCATGTCAGAATTTAAACCTTCCCATACGCCCTTATTAACCATTACGTAATTGCGAGGTAACCATGCATTAACTTTGTAGTAGTGCGATAGATGTTCCCAAACCTTTCGATCGTATCCAGTAGATCCAGATGATATAAACGACTCTGCTACTCCAGTCGCTAGTGCCTGCGAAAGTTCTGCCGCCTCAACTTGCACCGGAACCATCCCTAACTCTTCGGCAAAAGTTGCCGTTGCAGAGTTGTAAGAACGAAACTTTATGCCTTGAGTATCTTTAGAGGAGTTAACCGCTTTATTAAAATAAAAACCCTGACCAGGCCATGGGCACGTATACAGAGCAACAAGGTTCAAGTCTGATAACTGTGCATTTACCTTATCCTTTGCAGCTGCCCAAAGCTTATTGTTCGCGTCATAAGTAGTAGCTAGAAATGGTAAATTATCCCAACCTAAAAGTGGCGCTTCATTAGCATGAGCTGACATAAAGCGTTCCCCAATAGGCGCTTGTCCTGTTTGTACGGCCCTTTTTATTTCTCCACCCTTGAATAGAGACCCACCAGGGTGAACTGTAATATTTATTTCCCCACTAGTGTAATCGCGGACTTTGTCAGCAAAAACTACACCCATTTCTGAATGAAAGTTAGTGGCCGAATACGCCATGGGCATATCCCAGTCCTCTGCCATCGAAACGCCGGCGATTAGTGCACCACAAGCAACAGCTGTAGCTAAATTCTTAATTTTCATTGATTCCTCCCATTGTTAGTTTTGTTGCAGACACATTAAACATATCCATTCGGATCAAACCACGATAACTGAATATTTGGTTCACGTTCATCTAGCAACTCGGCTATGATACGACCCGTTTTAGCTCCACCTGTCAAGCCTACATGCTGATGGCCAAACCCAACCAAAACATTTTTGAATTTGTTAACCCTTCCTATCAAAGGAAGACTGCTAGCTGTTGTAGGGCGATGGCCCAGCCACTCAGTAATATTATCATATTTGATATCGGCAAAAAGTTTTTTTGCATTCTTTTTCAAAAGTTCTATCGGCGCTTTGGATGCTTTGGCCTGCAAACCACCAAATTCAACCACGCCAGCTAATCTAATTCGTCCATCCATCGGAGTTACGACAAATTTGCCAGAAGAAACCATTATTGGATTTCGCGGCATTCTTGAGGGGTTAATAAGTTCTATATGGTATCCCCTCTCACTTTCAAAAGGTATATTGAGACCAAGGCGTTTCGATAAGTCGCCGGACCATGGTCCCAATGTGAAAATTACATGGTCAGCTCTATGTACTCCTCTGTCTGTTTCCAAGCCTATTATTGCTGCGTCTTTTTGCTGAAAACCCTTTATATTAGCTTGAATTATTTCGCCTTTTTTATCCACAAAATGCTCAGCCAGCTTTTTAATATATTCGCCTGGATCATTTATTTTACCATGGTTTCGGTTAACTACGATTACTTTGAATGATCCATCGTAGATTGGGTCAACATTGTGTAGTGCATCCCCTTTTAAAATATCAAAGTCATGCTGGTGTTTTCCACGGAGATCCCATGCAAAGCGATCTTTTTCAAAAGCTTTCTCTGTGTCATAACCAAACAAATAATCTTTATTTTCGATATAGCATTCCGCCCCGGTACCCCTGGCTAAAGCTTTATGCTGTTCTACAGAATCGTACAATAATTGGGACATTGCCGTAGCATAATTTTCAACATGCTCAATATTTGCATATCTTAGATACTTAAAAAGAAATGGCATTAACCGTGGTAAATATGCATATTTTAGAAAAAGAGGCTTATTAGGATTCATAAGCATTCCAGGCGACTTGGAAATTAAACCTGGGGTCGTGACAGGAATGATTGACCCTGAGGCCAAAATACCTGCATTTCCATAAGATGTTCCAGACGCTGGGCCACTTCGATCGATTAGTTTTACCTGGTAACCAAATCTTTGTAGCCATATGGCAGTTGATACTCCAACAATCCCCGCTCCAGCCACTATTGCTGTTTTCAATTATTCACCCCCCAATTAGCTAATCAGTCCTCATTAACTATTTGACTAAATTTCAATTCTATTCAAACTCAGTTGAAGCATAAGTGTGGCTTTTTTCTATAAATAATCCAAGGTGAAATAATGATATGGTGGATGATAAAGTTAATCTTTCGTCCAGTTAGATTAATATTAATGGTAACACTAATATGGGTTGCCATAAGTATTTTGAAAAATGAAAATTTATCTACACAAGATGCTGAGGAGTTGGCTTGGTGCACCGAATATAAACCGGACTTATCTTATGAAGAATGCTCGAATGAATTTGGATATTAACTCGTATTTATTGGAGCCATAATGAGTTCTGCACCCATTCATGATATAGATCTCGCAACCTTCAACATTGATCCATATCCAGTCCTTGATTTACTCCGCAATAATTTCCCAATTACCTACGTGCCGCAGCTGAAGGCAACGCTATTTTCAAAGCATCAGGATATTTTTATCTGTGAGAAGAATATTGAAATATTTTCCTCTGTACAACCCAATGGGCTAATGACCAAGCTCATGGGTCAAAATATGATGCGAAAAGACGGAGCCACTCACATGGCAGAAAGAAAAGCGATTTTCCCAACAGTCTCTCCAAAAACAGTAAAAAACTTTTGGAGAAATCAGTTCGTAGACAAAACGAATGAAATTTTAAGCAACCTCAGGGACAAAAAGGAATTAGAGATTGTTTCTGAATTCTCCACACAAGTATCAGCGGAAGCTTTGAAACTTATCACCGGTTTGAGTGGGATGAAATGGATGGAAATGGATCGGGTGAGCCAAGGGATGATTGATGGTTGCTCCAACTACATTAGCGACCCAGTGATAGCAAAAAATTGTGAAGATTGTACTCGATCAATTGATTTGCACATCGATGCACAGTTAGAAGACACTAAACTACATAGCGCACCGTCTTTACTGTCTAGCCAACTAGAAGCAGGAATGTCTATGCAAGCAATAAAAGCGAACATAAAACTCGCCATCTCTGGAGGTCAAAATGAACCACGAGATGCTATTGCAGGAGCGATCGGAACCTTACTAGAAAATCGATCTCAACTAGAAATGATTTTGTCAGGCACAAAAACATGGCTTCAAGCATTCGAAGAATACGCAAGGTGGATGTCGCCAATTGGTATGTCTCCTAGACGCATAGCAAAAAAATTTATTTATAAAAATGTTGAGTTTTATGAAAATGACATGATCTTTTTTATGTTCGGGTCAGCAAATCGGGACGAGGCTATATTTCAAAACCCAGATTGCTTTGATATCTCAAGAGACAACGGCCCATCAATTGCATTTGGTGCTGGCCCTCATTTCTGTGCAGGTTCGTGGGTATCTAAAACTCTAATCGCAGAAGTAGCACTTCCATTATTTTTTGCACATTTCCCTAATGCTTACTTAACAAAACCAATCGAATTTCAAGGTTGGGCCTTTCGAGGGCCTAAGGAAGTTATTTTAGAAAATAGAAATAAATAACTTGCTGAAAATAAAATTATGAAACATATTCCAAATAGAGAATATATTTTGCTTGGGAAACTACCATGATTATTAAAAGGCGTTCATTTATTAAAGTAGCGTCCTGTTTGCCATTATCGCTAACTTTACCAAGTATTGCGTCTACGCAGGTTAACTTTGGAGCTGCAAAGATTACTACGGTGAGTGATGGAAATATAACGCTTCCAGCTGGCCTGACTTTCGATACAATGCCCCAAAATGAACTTGACCCAATAATAAATGAATTTTCTCTTTCAAAAGACCAATTGATCCGGGAATGTAATGTCACCCTAGTGGAAACGGAAAACCGGAAAATACTCTTTGATGTTGGTGCCAGCATTTATTTTTTGGAAGGCATGGGTGTTATATTAGATAGCTTGGACGAGCAAGGCCTCACAGCTGAGGATATTACTGACGTTATTTTTACTCATGCACATCCAGATCATATTTGGGGGGTCCTCGACGATTTTGATGATTTATTATTTCCCAACGCGGTTTATCATATTGGCAGGATCGAGTGGGATTACTGGTGGGACCCAGAAACAGTTAACAAAGTTGATGAGAGTAGAGTACAGACTGCCGTTGGAGCTAAAACACGGTTCGAAGCATTACAGGATCAAATACAGTTTTTCGATGATGGAGATGAGCCAATACCAGGCATATCGGCGCTGCTAACTCCTGGACATACGCCTGGACATATGAGTTTTGAAATAGCAGATGGCTCGAAGTCAGCGCTAATTATTGGAGATGCTATAAATAACCACCACGTTGCATTTAGAAGACCACACTGGCTTAGTGGACTTGACCAACATCCCGAAGAAGCTGCGTTAACAAGGAAAAAACTACTAAATCGAATATCAAATGAAGATATATTTATAGTCGGTTTTCATTTGCCAAACGGCGGAATAGGCCGCGTCGTTCAGACCGACGACCATTACTCATTTGTAAATATTTAGGTAGAGCTCAGAATAAAAACTATAATTTTTTGAAAGTGCGTTGATAAATAATAGTTATCAATCTAATTGGCTTCAATGCTCAATAATAACATTTCAAATATAAAGGTTTAAAAATGTCAGACACATCAGTTATTAGCTCCGATCATATTGATCGGTTGGCAGAACTTACTGTGAAAACGGGTTTGGCCTTACAACCAGGTCAGGACTTAATGATCACGGCACCTATAGAGGCATTACCATTAGTTAGAAGAATAACCGATTACGCCTACAAATCAGGTGCAGGTGTTGTCACTCCAATATTCTCTGATCCAGAAATGGTTTTATCACGTTATAGAAATGCGTTGGATACTTCGTTCGATCAGGCCGCTAATTGGCTCTATGACGGTATGGGAGCTGCTTTTGATAATAATACCGCCAGACTTGCAATTGTAGGTGATGATCCCATGTTGCTTGCAAACGAAGATCCTCAAAAAGTGGGAAGAGTTAATAAGGCAAATTCGCAAGCACTGACACCCGCCAGAGAGAGAATTACACGCTTTGACATAAACTGGAATATTGTAGCATGGCCAGGATTAGCTTGGGCAAAAAGAATGTTCCCAGATTTACCCGGGAACGAGGCACAAGGAAAACTTGCAGAGGCAATATTTTCTGCTTCTCGTGTGAACGTGAGCAATCCTATTGAGGCGTGGAATAAACATAACAAAAACTTACGGGAACGTTCAGACTGGCTAAACCAGCAAAATTTTGCTGCTTTACATTTTTCGGGACCAGGAACCGATCTCAAAGTAGGACTAGCAGATGGTCACGAGTGGATGGGTGGTGCCTCGTTAGCAAGAAACGGCGTTACATGTAATCCAAATATACCGTCCGAGGAAGTTTTTACCACGCCTCACTGCATGAAAGTTCAAGGTAAGGTAAGCTCCACAAAGCCTCTGTCTCACCAAGGTACTTTAATCGATAATATTTGTGTAAAATTTGAAGCCGGAAGTATTACCGAAGCTCATGCATCCAAGGGTGAAGAAGTATTATTAAAAGTTTTAGATTCTGATGAAGGTGCAAGACGTTTAGGAGAAGTTGCCTTAGTTCCCCATAGTTCACCAATATCGCAAAGCGGGCTTTTATTTTACAATACATTATTCGATGAGAATGCAGCCAGTCACATTGCCTTAGGTCAGTGTTACTCAAAATGTTTTAAAGGTGGCGAAAATCTAAGTAAGGACGAGATCATCAAACGGGGAGGTAATAGCAGCATGATACATATCGACTGGATGATTGGATCTGATGAAATAAATGTAGATGGTGTGAAAACCGATGGAACTGCAGTGCCAGTTTTCCGAAACGGTGAATGGGCTGGATAAGTCAAATTCAAAAACTAACTGTAAAGATACGCCGACAAATAAGTGAGGCAACAACTGCCCCTGGCATGGTAATGATATCTTTGTCAGCCATACCCCTTGGTGCAGCAATTGGAGGCTATCTCCCGCTAATTTCCCTATGGATGGAAACTTTCGATATATCTTTTCAAAGGATCGGCATAGTTTGTGGAGCTGCTGCTCTTGGCGTTGTATCCAGCGCCTACTTTGCACCAAAATTAGCTGCGAAATATGGATATATAGCAACAATTAATGTTGGTTTAATAGTTGCAGCTATAATGACCATTGCATTCCGCTTTACGGACAACTTCGGTTTGTGGCTTGTCTTTCGGTTTGTAAGTGGCCTTGGCTTAGGTCTACATTGGGTTCTGACTGAAGCTTGGCTGGCCAATATTGTAGCTGAAAAATATCGTACCCGCGTAATGGCAATTTATGCTACTGCTATTTCAATAGGATTTGCTGTTGGACCTGTCGTCATTTGGTTATTTGGTGCTCTTTCGATAATTCCATTTGTAATTATGGGCGGTCTTTTGATTTTAGCCGCAATTCCAATATTAAAACTCAAAGGCCTTGAGCCTAAGGATACCCAAACTCATTCTGCATCACCGCTCATATTGATCAAAAGAGCCCCAACTGTAGCTTCTGCCTGCGTCGTTGTCGGTAGTGTAGATTTAGCCTTAATCAGTCTTCTTCCAGCAATGATAACTCGCACGCCCGAAGCTGCACCAATTCTAGCGTTGATTATCGTACCTGCCATGGCACTGGGTGCAACAGTGCTTCAGTATCCTATTGCAATTTTGGCAGATAAATACGGCTTGCGGAAGGTCGGCGTAATAACTGTCTGTGCAGGCCTCATATTTGCCAGCTTGATCCCATTTTTTTTAGGATCAATATTGGTAACTCTTATCTTCGGGTTTCTTGCTGCAGGCTTAGTTTACGCTCTTTATTCGATTGGACTGGCAATGTTGTCTAGAAGATTTTCGGGAGCTGAAATTGTTGCAGCAAATGCTGGGTTTGTAATCCTTTTTGAACTTTCAAATTTGATGGGGCCTTGGGTTGCAGGATTTTTGCTAGATATAAATATGCGGTTAGGCTTGCCTATTTTCACACTCTCTATAGGTATTTTTTATGTGGCTATCTCATGGATAAGAAGACACACAAATGCCAACTATTAGAAATATTTCTAAATGATTTAAACACCCCAGGTGTCTGCAATACGATAGCCGCCTGGCCATGGATCTGCCGGATCAAGCATGTGCTGATGGGTGCCAGTAATCCATGCACGACCACTAATTTCAGGCAATATAGCGTCCATATTTCCGACCTTCGTTAAACCTAAAATTTGACCGGTAAATTTTGAATCAATTATAGAACTTGCAGTCAATTTCTCCCCAATTTTTATTTTTCCACGCTTGTGTAAGATTGCCATTTTAGCTGACAGGGCCGTCCCGGTGGGCGACCTATCAATTTTCCCAGGTTGTATGGCTACCGCAGACTTAAAGTGCTTACCTTTATCGCCTTCGAATAATGGGCCACAAAAATGGCTAAAGGAAAAGTGGTTCCAGTCAGAATATCTCGGATGATAAAAATTTAATTGCTCGTTAGCAGCATCAGTGATCTTTTCTCCCAGTTTCGCCAGGTCTTTTGCTTCGTCTGGAGAAAGCCTTAAACCCAACATATCTGCGTCCACCACCACAAATGAATCACCTCCAAAAGCAGTATCAACGTTTAAAGTCCCATATCCTTCGATCTCAAGAGTTAAATCCAGAGCATTTGAGAAACTTGGCAAATTTTGCACATAGATCCTATTTGCCTTTCCATTAGAACATTCAGCCTTTACTTTCACTAGTCCTCCCGGCGCCTCAAGCGTGAAACTAGTGATAGGCTCGACCATTTCTATTATTCCTGCATCAAGTAAAACGGTTGCAACACAAATTGAATTAGATCCCGACATCGGAGGATTAAACTCAGGCTCCATTATAATAAAAGCTGCGTCTGCCTTTGGGTTTTTTGGAGGCACAAGTAAATTTATATGTCTAAAAACGCCACCACGAGGTTCGTTTAATAAGAAATTACGCAACAAACCATTACTTAAAATCCACTTACTCTGCTCCCAAACTGTCTGTCCGGGGGGCGGTGGAACTCCGCCAACAATCACATCTCCAACCTCTCCTTCAGCATGAGCTGAAATAACATGGATTGACTTAATGGTCCGCATTAAACAAGCTTAAGTATTGGTTTCAGTTCTGTAAACTGCTTTTGAGGAAAATTTTATTATGGAAAGGCCAACTGGGGTTCAAATTTCGAGGTTTTTGAAAAGCCGAGGTGTTCAATATATATTTGGAATTCCAGGTGTACATAACCAAGAGCTTTATCGTGGTATTGATGAAGCGGGGCTGACCCATATTCTTGCAAGACATGAACAAGGTGCTGGTTTCATGGCAGATGGTTACGCAAGAGCTAGCGGAAAACCAGGCATTGTTTATGTTATTACAGGACCCGGCCTTTGTAATGTTTTAACCGCACTAGGACAATCATACTCCGATAGCATACCAATCCTAACCATTTCTTCTTGCTTGGACGAGACAGCATACCGACGCGGACAGTTACACCAAATGTTGGATCAGGAGAGTGCGGCCGGTAGTGTTTGTGAGTGGTCAGAAACAGCTCAAAGTTATAAGGCTGCTTATGGATTGCTAGAGCGGGCTTTCACAGAATTTTGCGATAAGAGACCAAGGCCAAAACATATACAAGTGCCGATTCAAGTACTTCAGGAACAGGCCCCAGATTTTGAAGTTTTTGAGGTGTCAAAAGTATTTATTTCTAGTAATAAAAATGAAATTAGTAAAATTGCAAAGCTCATAAAATGTTCAAAAAAACCACTATTCATTGTGGGTGGTGGTGCTAAGAACACAGATGTTTTTAAGCTTATAAAAAAAACCGGTGCTGCAAGTTTTACAAGTTTTACGGGCAGGGGGCTGATACCATCAACATATCCATTATTTATGGGTTCATCTTTGGCAAGACCAGACACTGTAAATGTGTTGTCACAATCAGATTTAATAGTTGTACTGGGTTCTGAATTGGCCGAAGTAGATATTTGGCGATACAACCTGGGTCACGAATGCACCTTGGTCCGAGTCGATACCGACCCTGAGGTTCTAAGTGATCATCATAAGGCAGATATTAAGCTCAATATGAAAGTAGAAGACTTTGTTAATGCATCGATAAAACATTTTGATGGGCAAGATAGTAAAGGTAAATGGGATCCCAAATTTGTATCAAAAAAACGCAAAGAATGGATTTCACAGGCTACTCAAGAATTTCCAGGGCTTTCAAGAATTATCCGTGCAGTGGAAGAGATAGTGCCCCAAAACACTGTAATCTATTCTGATATGACACAGTTCGCATATTTAGCTAAGGAGATTTGGGATATGAAAAAACCTAATCATTGGCATCATCCTTATGGCTTTGGAACTTTGGGGTATGCATTACCAGCCGCAATAGGCGGATGTGTGGCAAGACCAGAAATGCCTACTATAGCTATCGCAGGTGACTACGGTTTTCAGTATACAATGCAAGAATTAGGTACCGCTGTAGAATTGCAACTTTCCTTGCCTATTCTCATTTGGGATAATCAAAAACTTAAGGCAATAGAGGATAGTATGATAGCCGCCCAAATAGCTCCAAATTCCGTACAGGCTAAACCCTGATTTTTGTAAATTAGCCGAGTCCTACGGAGCAAAATCTAGAAAACCGGTAAGCCTTAGAGAATTACAAAATGATATAACAGAAGCATTTAAAGCAGCAATTCCTACCATTATCCACATAACTGAGATTTCTAAATGATCTTTATAATCTTACCATTAAATGAAAAAGACCCTCGCAAGAGGGCCTTTGTCTAGAACATTAACCTTGGGAGGAGGTAGGTCATGTCCCGTAAAATTTTTAAACGAAATAGGGAGGTACATTCAAAAATTTTATATTCAATAATTGATGTATATGCTGCAATGCGGCAAGTTTGACCAATGCTATTTTTGCATACCAGCTTTGCATTATTTTAAAGCCACTAAATACAAACAAAATTGAAATAAATATTTATTTGAAAATTATCGATTTTGATGCTGGCGATAAGTTAATTTCATCAACAATTGTGCCCGTGCGGGTCTTGATAACCTCCAGGACTATTTTGGCTACATCTCTGGGCTCAATTGCATTGTTTTTGGCCTCACCAGGCTTAAAATTCAAGCCATCAAAAAATGGGGTTCGCACAAGACCAGGGTTGATTAAACAAACCCTAACGTCGGTATTACCACATTCATCACGAAGTGATTGGGTAAAACCTCTCAACCCAAATTTTGCAGCAGAATAAAGTGACGCCTTTTTCTTTCCAACTAACGCAGCCTCTGAACCCAAAACGATAATATCACCATTACCATTAGTCTTCATATTGCTTACTATGTGTCTACAGAGAATTATATGTGAAATTAAATTTAAGTTGATAAAATCAGCTATCTGTTTCCCTGAAAAGTTTTCTAATATCCTAAAATCACCATGTCCGGCATTACAGATTAATACATCAATGTTAGAATGTTCTTGCAAAATTTTTGGAATAATACGTTCAGCCTTTTCAAGGTCTGACAGGTCGACTGCAACAGGAAAGTAGTTATCAAAATCTGGCTGAAATTTTTTGTGATCTCGGGCAAGACCAATAACGCTAGCACCACTCTTTAAAAGTAGTGAAGTGATTTCCTTTCCAATACCGCTAGTACTACCAGTTACAATCGCTTTTATGTTTTTCAAACTTCTATGAGCTCCAATATTAGACTAAACAACGAAAAATTTTATTCTTTGTTGTATATTTTTCTAACTCTGATTGTAAAAACAAAGACATTTCCTCTTCTATTTCTTTACCATAAGATACAATTCCATCTTTAGCCTCCATCGGAAATGAAAAAAGTTTATCATCAGGATATAATGATGAAATTTTTTTATACATATCTTTAGGATACCTCAGGGGACCATGACTGACAGAGTGAACTCGGGCAACGTTAATATCACTAAAAATCTGATAAAATAATTCTGAGTATATTTTTTTCCAGTCGGAACAATAAATCAACGGATCAAATCTTAGGCCCACAGGCCAACCATTTTTAGCTAACAGCTTTAATGCGTTTATTCGCCTTTCTACACTTGGCGCCTTATGATCCAAAATACTAGCTACATTACTAGGTGACAAACTGTAAGCTACAATGCAGTTAGAAATTGGACTTCTTTTTAACAACGTGTCTGAGACAATACTTTTAGTTCGCAGTTCGAGTTCAACTGAATTAAAATTAGAAAAAAATTCTACTGCTTGCTCAGCAAAACCAGTAATTTTTTCAAAGGCCAATGAGTCACAATCATAGCCAGAAAAAAAAGTTACACTATCGTTAGTATTCTCGGCAATTACATCAGTAATTTCTTTAAAAAAGTCTTCATAATTCACAAACAAAACATAGTTCGCCGAAGAGTACATGCCCTGTAAAAAACAGTACCGGCAGTCATAAATACAATTATACATATGCGAAAAGTAATAATTCTTTTGCGCATCGATACCAAAGCCTGATGGTGCCGGTAAAACGAAATTATCATATTTTTTTGCCAGAATTAAAGCAGGTTTTTGTTTTTGAATACGAAAATTTTGTTGCCTTCTGTTAAACAACTCTTGGTATCTTTCAATCTCAAATACATCAGCATTTTTTAATCGATTAATAACTTTTTGAGAAACTGGATGATCCAAGACATCCTGCTCTATAAAAATACTATCTATCATGAAAGCTTCCAGTTTTTTGACTCTATTAAAAGCTCATTTTCAAGACTGGAAATTAATTCTGAGGCCGAATTTCCACCAGCAAGAGTACTTGTTAATTTTCTACTAGGAAATGCGGACTTCCACTTTCTATATGCTTGCAAAAATCTGTGCCTATTACTTTGAGTGAAGTGAAAAGTGTCAAAATACCGAAAAACTTCTTCCGATATAAACAGTCTTTTTTTCTCTTCTTTCACTAATTTCTCTATGACTAGAATAATTTCCTTCAACTTTTCCATATTTTGATAAATCAATTGCGAAATAGTCTCTTTTGAAACCAACCTCACGGGATGGTCTGGTGTGTCAGATACAATTTTTAAAACGAAAACCAATTCATTGCAGGAAAACGTAGGTGCCATCTCGCAAAAACCTGATGCTTCCATGTCAAAAAGAACAGTTTCTAAATACGCCGTTTCTGGTTGGAAAACCGTATGCAGTGTTTGGCATTTTAGTATTTTTGATAACCGGACACCTGGGAAATAAGATTTTTTTCCTGCTGTATCATAAACTTTTATGGCTTGGTATAATTTCCCAATGGGTTGCGAATAAAAACCAGCAATTCCTAAGTTGATCCATCCTACGTAACTTTCGACATTTAACAACATTTTTAAGCAGGTTGCTGCGGCTGCTGCTTTGGCTGGACCTATTCCTGATATTACAAGAGCATGCCCATTCTCTGGATTGAAATATACTGGGAAATTCAAATCTTGCGCATATCGCCGTAGATCTAATGCATCAATTATAGGCCTAGCTTCAGGTTCTAGTGCTATCACCCAGCAGACTTTGACATCAAAGCTTGGCCTGGTGGGCAATTCAATCATCTTCGTCACGCATTAATATATTTTCCCAATACTGCTTCTTCTCCAGCATACTCGCTGCATAAGAAAATTTTTTTCGCTTTAGAGATCCATTTATCAAAATTGCCAACTTTAAGATAACTTCACGAATAGCGTCATTTTTGTAAACGAGTTCGATACCAGGTTCATTTAATAATTTCTCAAGAGAGCGTATCCGAAATCTGTCCATTCCCCAATGCGCACCTGAAAGTTGGTCACTATGACCTCCCTGTTTGATAATTAAAGGTTCATCAATAAAAATTACATCCTCTTTTGCACTATACCGCAACCAATAATCATAATCTTCACACGCTGGTAGATCCTCATCAAAAAATCCAAAATCTGTAAAAATGGATCTATGCATCATTGTTGAACTTGGTGATATGCAACAAAGTTTAAGACAGCTTCGGAATACGTTGCCACCATATTTTTTATGTTTTTTATGTTGGTTTATACGGACCCCATTTCTCATCCAAATTTCGTCAGTATGGCATAGCCTAGTTTTAGTGTTATCATTTCTAAAGGCGGCTACCTGGCGATCAAGCTTACTTTTTAACCAGAGGTCATCAGAATCTAACAGTGCAATATATTCACTTTTTGCTTCCCGTATACCTAAGTTTCTTGCAGCACTTACGCCTCGGTTCTCTTGAAAAAAATAGCGCAAGACTGTCTTCTGCGTGCTAATGGAATTAAACCCAAAATCACTCAAAATATTATAAGTTGCATCAGTTGATCCATCATCAACAACAATAATCTCACGTGCAGGCATAGTTTGAGCCAGAACTGATTGAACACATTCTGAGATGAAGTTCTCGCGATTGTATGTTGGAATTATTACTGAAACTTCTGACATTTTCTAACTATGTTTGCTCAACTCAAGCATAAGGCACTTCAGAATTAATCTACCTACCACAATCATCGAAATTTGGTTAATATCATTCTTAGGCGCAAGCTCTACAATGTTAAGGCCTATAATTTTTCCCTTTTTTGATATTCCCTCAAAACAAGCAACGGTTTGTCTCCAATCAAGCCCGCCAGGCGATAGTGCTACAGTTCCTGGCAATATTGATGGGTCTAACCCATCTACATCCAAAGTTATGAAAAATTTGCCTGAATTAGGTAAGCTATTCAAAAACCAATCAATTCCTTTTTCATGAATATCTTTAGCGAGATAAATCTGCACGCCCCAGTTTTTTGCATCACATATATCTTTCTCAGTAGCACTTCCATAAGAACGAATACCAACCTGATGTATCGCAGAAACATGAGACATTTCAGAAGCTCTTCGCATCGGACTCGAATATCCATCCTTTTCTCCAAAACGTTCATTCTTCCAATCCATATGTGCGTCGATTTGAATGATCGTTAGATCATTAAGTGAGTCCAAACCACGTAGGACTGGATTTGTTATTCCATCATCACCTCCAATCGAAACTGGAAAAATTCCTTTTTCAATTAGGTAGCGCACAGCACTTTCTATTTCAGCGTAATGCTGATCAATGTTATTATTGTTAAGTGGAATATCTCCTCCATCAGCAACTGAGATTGATGCAAGAGTACTGTCTGATGATAGATCACTATCTACAGCTTGTGGGTCTACCAATATCCTTGGTGAAGCATCTCGCAATCTGCCTGGAGCCGTCGATTGATTATTTGGAAATTGATCAGGGTTGTAAGGTTTACCAAACGGCGCACCAAAGACTACAGCCTGATGAGTGAGTTGGGCCCAATCTGAAATAACCGGTAAATCAAGAAAACTTTTTAAAGTTGGAGGTTTTGTGATGGGTGGCTTCAATTGACAACCTAATTTTCTATTCGAAGGTCAAGCATTTCGCGCGTCTGACGCCAGGTTGCAACAGGGCGCTCATATTTTTCACATATTTCTGCTGCTCGTTGGATCAACGCCGCATTTGAGGGGGCAAGCGTATTTTTATTGAGCCTCACGTTGTCCTCGAGTCCCGCCCTAGTATGGCCCCCAGCAGAAATTGCCCACTCGTTTACAGTAATTTGATTAGCACCAATTCCTGCTGCACACCATTCTGCTTTTGGGGCCCTTTTGCTCATAAAGTTTACATATAAATCAAAAACTTCTTTGTCTGCTGGCATGGCATTTTTAACTCCCATAACAAACTGAACATATAACTTTCCATATAATTCGTTCCTATCATGCATCTTTATAGCATTCAGAATATGGCTTAAATCGAATGCTTCTATTTCTGGAGTAATACTATATTTTTTCATTTCGGACGCTAACCAGTTGACCAGATCAGGTGGGTTTTCATAGACACGTGTTGGGAAATTATTTGAACCGACGGACAATGACGCCATGTCAGGAGCCAATGGAAGCATACCGCCTCTGTCAGTTCCCGAACCTGAGCGGCCACCAGTAGAGAATTGAATAACCATCCCAGGACAATGCACTTTTAATCCCTCAAGCAATTCTGCAAATTTTTCAGGGTCAGAAGATGGCGTCTGATCATCATTACGCACATGGCAGTGCGCAATTGTTGCTCCTGCCTCAAATGCATTTTGCGTACTTTCGATTTGCTCTTGTAAGCTAATTGGCACGGCAGGATTATCAGCCTTTGTCGGTAATGATCCAGTAATTGCAACACATAAAATGCACGGTTTCGTCATTAATATTTAACTTTCAGTATTTCAAATTACGTTGCATCATGATGGGTCAACTCAGGTAGAACATCAAACCCATTTCGCCAGATAACGTAGGCCAACACAGGTTTTTCATCAGTCTGCATGGCATGGGGCTGATTTGAGTTATGTTCAGATGCACCCCCCTCACACAAAATTATGTCGTCCTTTCCATCTGCCCTAAATATAGCCTCTCCTGCAAGACAAAAGTATAACTCTTCTGCCGGATGCTGATGCCAAGGATAGTATAATTTAGACGGCATATAAACTATCCAAGCTCTCATACTATTGGAATTATATGGGCCACCGACCCCAACAAGACAGTAGCAACCAAAATGACTCAAAAAATGTGAAGACACTGCCGTGCCTTTATACGTTTGTCGCCAGTGTGCATATTGACCTCTTTCAATGATTTTATCACACAAATCTTGGTATTTTTCAGTATTTAAATTCTTCTCACGCTTGATCAGATTACCAGCCTCAATATGAAAGGGCTCAACTTTTTGAACAATCAAGTCATTTGGAAAGGGACAAAAGTTTTGTAAAACATGGTTACCTTCATGAAGCTTTTTAACTGAATTTATTAAGAGTTCCCATGAATTCTCCATCATAATTTTCCTATGAATTAAATCGGTTTGGATCATAAAACGACATATTTATATTTGGTGATCTGTAGTTAATAATATCAGATATTAACCTCCCAGTTTTCGGCCCAGATGTCATGCCGATATGCTGATGTCCAAATGCCGTATAGACGCCACTTTCCTTAAGCTGACCGATAAGTGGCAGACTATCAGGGGCAGTTGGTCTAAACCCCAGCCATTCCTCAGTTTTGTCATACATCATTTTTGGAAAAGCTTCAGCCACACGCCGTCTTAGCAATTTAATTGGCCCCTGGCTTGGGCCGATCTTAATGCCGCCTAACTCCACAGTGCCTGCACATCTAAGATCACCTTTCATCGGTGTTACTCCAAATTTACCTACTGTCATCATCATTGGATTGCGTGGCAGTATCGACGCATTTTTATACACCACATGATAACCTCGTTCAGCTTCTAGCGGAATTTTGAGGCCAAGCTTTCGCATTAAATTTTTTGACCAGATGCCAGCCGTTATGACTGCTTTATCACATTCAAATTTACCATTATCAGTGAATACCATATTGATTTTTTCATTTTGGAAGCCAAAATCCTTAACCTCAGCATTTATAAATTTTCCACCATTATGATAGAATATTTTCATGAGTTCAGTAATATAGCCTTGTGGATTTATAATATGACCTTGGCCACTAATAACTGCTAAGCAATCTATAACGGAACCACAAATTGGCTCAATTTCTTGAACCTCCTTTCCAGTAAATAGCTCAGGTACCATCCCAGCCTTTTTCTTACATTCCCAACTAAATGAATCTTTCTCAAAATCAGCTAAAGATCTATAGGCGTAGCTAAATTTACTGTCAGCGATCCAATTGGAAGCAGACGTACCCTCAGTGAGCCTTTTATGCTGCTGAACAGAGTCGGACAGTAGAGGGATTAACGCTTCAATTGTTCTCTGAGAATCTGAAGAATTTGCGTTCCTTAGAAACTTAATCAACCAAGGAGTGAGCCATGGTAAATAACGCCACTTAACAAAAAGTGGGCTCATAGGATCAAGTAAATAACGCGGTATTTGCTTAAAGATTGATGGCTCATTGACTGGAACAATTGCCCATTGCGCTATAAGCCCCGCATTCCCGTAGGATGCACCCATCCCAGGATCAGATTTATCTACTAATATCACCTCTAAATTAGAGCGTTGCAACCAAATAGCAGTTGAAATGCCGCAAATACCCGCTCCAACAACGATAATTGGTTTCGCCATGATAACCTCTTATGTTTTTGTCTAATGCTTAGAGATTGATTAATTCAACTCATTAAAAACTGTTTTACCGTCTGGCTTATATAATGTGTGTTCTATAGGATTGGATCTTGAAATTATACGGCCATTTCTGACGACTAATAATCGGTGCGCTCGTAATCTAATAGCCTCTATTTTGTCTTTCGCTTGTAGTAATACGAAGTTTGCTGGTTTTCCTTTTTCAATACCATATTCGTCTAAAGCAATAATTCTAGCAGAATTTTTGGTTACTGCATCAAAACACCATTCCATATCCTGACGGCTTGAAAGTTGACCTACATGCAAGGCCATAAAAGCAACATCTAGCATATCTGCTTTTCCAAGCGAGTACCAAGGATCCATGACACAGTCTGAGCCAAAGCCGACTGTAAGGCCTGCATCACGTAACTCTCTGACTCTCGTTTGACCACGTCTTTTTGGATAAGTATCATGCCGACCCTGAAGCATTATGTTTATAAGGGGGTTGGGTATCACATTTATTTGTGACTCAGCCATCAAAGGTATCAACTTAGAAACATAGTAATTATCCATAGAGTGCATAGAAGTGAGATGCGACCCTGAGACCCGTCCCTCTAAACCCAATCTTTTCGTTTCAAAAGCTAATGTCTCAATGTGTCGGCTCATTGGATCATCACTTTCATCACAGTGCATATCAACCATTAGCCCACGCTCTGCAGCGATTTCACATAGTAATTTAATGCTACTTGCACCCTCAGACATAGTCCTTTCAAAATGGGGAATACCTCCCACCACATCCACACCCATATCCAAAGCCCGTTTTGTATTTCTAAGTGCAGTTGAATCTCGTATGACACCATCTTGAGGGAAAGCTACCAACTGCAGATCTAAATAATCTTTTACTTTTTCTCGAACTTCTAAAAGAGCCTGAACACCTTTAAGCTCATCATCACAAGTGTCTACGTGACTACGTATAGCTCCGATACCCTTTGCAACTGCAAGATCACAGTATTTCATCGCACGAGCGATTATATCGTCTATTGATTGCAATGGTTTGAGTTCACCCCACAAACTAATGCCTTCCAACAAAGTACCTGATACGTTTAGCCTTGGAGTTCCCAATGACAACGTGGCATCCATATGGAAGTGTGGATCAATAAATGGTGGTGATAGAAGGCATCCCTCAGCCTCAATAATTTCCTTAGACTCGCCTAAAACAGATTTTGCAATTTCAACGATTTTACCACTCTGACAAGCAATATCAACTTCGCCTTTGCCATCTGCGAGGTTAGCTCTCTTTATTATCAAATCAAACATTATTTGTACCTACCGCTGCCCCTTATACCAAGGTGTCAATAGAGCCCGAGGATAGTCTGCAGATCTCGCTACTATGACTAGAGCTAAAATTGACAAAACATATGGAGCCATCAAAAAGACTTGTCCAGGGACAAAGGCTCCCATTTCGGTTTGCAATCTTACTTGTAAGGCATCAAAAGCACCAAATAAGAGCGCACCAAATAAAGCTTTCCCTGGTCTCCAGCTTGCAAAAATTACAAGCGCAATACAAACCCATCCACGACCATTTACCATTCCAAAGAAAAAGGCATCAAAAGCGCTCATTGTTAAAAAAGCACCTCCAAGAGCCATGAGAGCTGAACCAACAATAATCGCCCATATTCGAATTGCGTAAACTGATAAACCTTGAGCATCCACACTATTAGGATTATCCCCAACTGCTTTTACAGCCAATCCAAGATTTGTATGATTCAGTACATACCAAACCACTAACACCATTATTAAAGCCAGCCACGTCAAAGCAGTTTGCTGAAATAAAACTAATCCAAAAAATGGTAAATCAGAAAGTATGGGAATGTCCAAAGGTTGAAAGGGCTCAATCCTCGGGGGAGATGATACATCGGGCAAAGCTGTTCTGTAAGTAAAATAACTTACAGAAGTAGCAAACAAAGTTATCCCAAGCCCACTAACATGTTGAGAGAGACCTAGTGGCACAGTGAGTATCGCATGGATTAACCCAAAAAATGCACCACAGAGAAACGCTACTAAAATTCCTCCCCATAATCCAGCTCCTAACCATGTAGCCATCCAACCACACATCGCCCCAACTACGAAGATACCTTCAATTCCTAGGTTTAAGGTACCAGATCTTTCGCAAATTAACGCCCCAAGCACACCAAAAATCAAAGGTGTTGCAATCCTTAAAGATGCCGCCCAAAAGCTATCTGTAAGCAAAATATTTAGGATATCTATCATATTACCTTTTCCCAGTACCAGCGCGGACGAGTTTGAATTTTGAGATAAAGCCCCCAACCAGCACACACAAAAGGGATACAGATACCACTAAATCAGCCAGAAAAGATGATATCCCCATTGCTCTACTCATGCTATCAGCCCCAACGAATACAGAAGCAATAAAAACGGATGCAATCACTACACCCAATGGAGATAGTCCAGCTAACATTGCAACAACTATTCCAGCATAGCCAAACCCAGGTGAGAGGTCTGCGGTCAGATACCCTTTTAAACCTGCAACTTCACTAACTCCCGCGAGACCAGCAAAACTACCAGAAAGAATTGCTACCCCAAAAAGTGAACGATTTATGTTAATTCCTGCATGCTTGGCTGCAGACGAATTTTCCCCAACGGCTCTTAATTTGAATCCCCAAACAGAATACTTGATCATAAAATGTGCTATGACAGCTAAAAAAACTGCCAAGATCAGGCCGGAGTGCAGGCGCATTCTATCAATCAATGGTGGAAACATCCCCTGATCCAGAATTGGAGCCGACTGTGGCCAACCCAGACCCATCGGATCCTGCAAAGGTCCCTCTAATAACATTTGTAAAAAAATGATTATAATAAAGTTCAGCAAAAGCGTTGTTACCACTTCATCAGCGCCAAAACGTACTTTCAGATAAGCCGGACCAACCATTCCTACTGCTCCAGCACAAGCACCCAACGCTATGATCATAGGTAGTAATAAAAGAGCAGGTAAGTCAAAAAGACCAGATCCTACTGTTACAGCTGCTATGGCACCAAGGTAGAGCTGACCTTCAGCCCCAATATTCCAAAGTTTCGCTCTAAATGCGATTGCTGCTGCAAGACCAGTAAAGATAAGTGGCGTTGCACGGGTTAGCATCTCTGAAATAGCGAAAATAGATCCAAAAACACCTTTAGCCATTTCTACATAAGCAACCAAAGGGTTAGCGCCTGCTGCAATTAGAGGTATGGCTGCAAATAGTAAAGAAACTACTGCTGAGAAAATCGGTATTAATACTGTACTACTGCGTGAAATTTTTTCTCTTGGTTCAATGCGGATCATGTGGCCTCTCCCGCCATCATTAAGCCGATATCCTCTCGATTACCGGAGCTAGCATCATGTAAGTTACCATCCCTCATCACTACTATTCTATCGGCCAACCCTAAAATCTCATCTAAATCTTCTGAAATCAGAATAACCCCACCCCCCCTATCTCTAGCCTCAATGAGACGCTTCTGAACATCAGACGCTGCTCCCATATCAAGCCCTCGAGTTGGTTGATTGGCCAGTATGATCTCCGGTTTTTGTTCAAAGACACGAGCTAAAATAAGTTTTTGAATGTTACCCCCAGATAACAAACGAGAAGCGTGATCTATCCCTGGGCCTCGCACATCATATTTTTTTGAAAGTCTATCTGCATTTTTATTAATTAAGGAGGACCTCAGAAAGCCAAAGCTTTGAATTTCAGGATCATCCAAGCGCTCTATAATCATATTTTCCGATACACTTAATCCTCCAACTATACCCTGCCTATGCCTATCCTCAGGTATCCTTCCAACGCCAGATTTTATCATTTCTAACGGGTTTATGTTATCTATAGCTGTGCCTTTTAAAAGTATTGACCCCTTATCAGGGGATACCAGACCAGAAATAAGATCAGCTAATACATTTTGACCATTTCCTGATATTCCAGCAATACCCAAGATTTCATATGATTTTAGGTGTAAGTTAACATTTTTGAGAGAGTCTCTCTTTGACTGACCCACAACAGAAACTCCATCAAAAGATAAAATGGATTTGCCAGGACTAATTTTTTTTGGAGATACTTTTTGTGTTTCACTTCCTACCATTAAGCTTGCTATTTTCTTTTCACTAGCATCTGCAGTTTTCATACTCCCAACATTTTCTCCATGGCGCAGAACAATTAGCCTATCTGAAAAAGATAAAACTTCGCGCATTTTATGGGTTATGAAAATGACAGATAGACCTTGATTTGTCATGCGTCTTAAATTGGCAAATAAAGCGTCTGCCTCTTGCGGCGTAAGAACTGCTGTTGGTTCATCCAATACTAGAATATGTGCATCGCGATAAAGAGCTTTTAAGATTTCGACGCGTTGTTTTTCACCAACAGAGAGCCTTCCTACCAGAGTATCGAGCGGAGCATCCAAACCGCTATTAGACATTATTTTACCAATTTTGTTTCGAGCTATTTTTTGGTTTCTTTGAAAAGAAAATAGCGGCTCAGCACCGAGAGTTATATTTTCAAAAGCCGTAATATTTTCCGCCAGTGTGAAATGCTGATGCACCATGCCAATTCCTGCCGCCAACGCAGCACTAGGATTGCCGAGCTCTAATGGCACTAGATCGTTATTGTTGCTAATAATCTCAACATTGCCAGAGTCAGGTAAATAATGACCAAACAACATATTCATGAGAGTTGTTTTGCCCGCTCCGTTTTCACCGAGCAGTGCTAGAACTTCTCCTTTTTGAAGTTCGATTGTTACATCATCATTTGCTAGAACTGATCCAAAGCGCTTTGTAAGCCCATTGAGCCTTAATACAGTCGGTGCTTTCATTTTTAAAATGTGCTGGCCACTTTCGCAGCCAGCATTATTAATTTCTAATTATCAGAAGTTGGACGGGCGTCATTCACATTAACTCTGAATAGGCCATCCAAAAGCTCGGCTTCTCTTGCCTTTACAGCAGCTGCTGTTTCTGAAGACATGAGACTTTCATCCATAATTAATGATCCTCCACCATAAGCCATGAAGCTGTACTGGCCATAGTCAGCGGCTTCGAACGAGCCATTTGCGACACGAGATACGGCTTTATCTATTGTGGCTTCCATATGCCAGATGGCAGATGCCATTATGGTCCCTGGATAATCACCTGAAGTGTCAATCACATTTCCGATAGCCTTGACTCCTCGCTCTACAGCAGCATCAGAAACCCCAAATCGCTCGGCATACATTACGTCAGCACCAGCATCCATCATAGCGAAAGCACTTTCCTTAGCTTTTGGTGGGTCGTACCAGCTGTCTATGAAGTTCACCAAAAATTTTACGTCAGGGTTTACTTCTCGAGCACCATCCATGAATGCGTGCATCAAGCGATTTACTTCCGGAATGGCATATCCACCAACCATACCGATTAAGTTGGATTTTGTGGCAGCACCTGCAACCATACCAGATAGATATGAAGGTTCATGTATCCAGTTGTCAAACACGGAAAAGTTTGGGGCAACTGGTGTAAAAGACGAACCCATTAAAAAAGCAGTATTAGGATAATCTTTTGCAACTTTTCTAGCAGCACGTTCTAGACCAAAAACCTCTCCAACAATTAATTGCATCCCTTGCTCGGCATATTCGCGCATTACTCTCTCATAGTCAGTATTTGCAATATTCTCAGAGTACACATACTCGATATCTCCGCGCGAAGCTGAGGTGTTAAGAGCCTTATGTATTCTACTTATCCATTGCTGCTCCACTGGGAGTGTATAAATTGCAGCGACTTTAATTTTATCAGCATATGAGGCGCCAGCCATTAAAACACCTGAGCAAACAAGCGTGACAGCCAATAAAAATCTACGTGTAATTGAAATCATTTTTCTCTCCTCTATAAAAATAGGTGACCACTTTTTTACCAGTCAGTCAATTTATTGTTTTATAAATCTTTAGCATTTGAAGCCGGCTAAACATCGAACCAGAATGCGTTCTTTTTTAATTGCTAACGCCCACAAAGAGTTTATGTTTTAGAAAAAGGAAATTTTCGTTTGGAAACCAAAGATTTAAAAACAAGCAATGATTGGGATCGTTCAGGGCTTCCCTCATGGAGCTTTTTTAACAATGAAATGTTTGAGGCTGAAAAAGATTTGCTTTTTAGACGCCATTGGCAGCTTATTTGCCATAGCAGCGATATACCAGAGATAGGAGATTTCGTAACCTGGAATTTAATCGGTGAACGAGCACTAGTTATAAGAGGCAAAGATGGAAAGATCAGAGCTTTCCATAATTTGTGTAAACATCGTGGTTCACGGGTAATAGCCGAAGATTCAGGCACATGTAAGTCAACAATTACTTGTCCATTTCATGGCTGGACTTATAATCTTGATGGCACCTTAAGAGGTGCTTCACAACCATCATCGCTTCCCAAACTAGATCCCGTTGAATATGGCTTACCTCCTTTGGAAATGGATGTATGGAATGGCTTTATCTTTGTAAGATTTCAGCCAGGCCCACAACCTGCGCTGTCAAATATTTTAAAAAAATTTGAAAAGGAAGTTTCTCAATATGAACTCTCTAGCCTAGAGCCTACTGGAGAAGGCTTTTGGACTGAACAGATTAAAGCGAATTGGAAATGTGTACGCGATGTTGATAATGAAGGTTATCACGTGCCTATGGCACACCCCGGTTTGCATGATCTATTCGGTCAGAATTATCACGACGAACCACTAGAGGATGGACTGTCAAGATCAGTTGGATCTTTCAGTTCAGGAGCTGGACGCCTGTGGAGTGTGAAAAACTATAAAAAATTATTGCAGCCCAAAAATACCTTAGACGAAACACATCAGAAATGTTGGCTATACATCGGCATATTTCCCAATCTAGTACTTGGTCTATACCCAGATTCGGTGATTTTTTATCAAGAGTATCCAGTAGAAAATGGGAAAACCATACAACGCGGTGGAAATTACAAATTTTCAAAAGAAGACCGTAAAATGAGAATTTCGCGATACCTCAGCATGCGAATTGATCGATTTACCAGCAAAGAAGACGAACAGTTAATTGAATGGTCATGGGAGGCAGCATTTTCCAGTGCTTATCAGGGTGTACTACTCTCTGATTTGGAATTTGGAGTTAAATCGTATCATGATTCGTTGAAAGAATATTTCCCTGTTTTGTCAGGACCCGAGCCAGAGACAGGCAAACTGCTGGAAATAAATGAGAGACTACTTGCAGAGAAAGAAGTGCGTTGACTGCAGGTAATTGTCACCAACAAAAAATTGAGAGGAAGCAGCCTTGAAGTCAATCGACTCTAATGAACGTAAAGTAGTTAACATTAAAACTGCCCAATTTACTCCATATGATAGTGAGACAACCGGAGAACAAGGGACGTCTTTTCTTAAACTGAATCCCGATATGCAGAGAGATGTAGGTTTCTACATTTACAAAATGGCGCCGGGCGCATCCTCTACTCCTCATAGACATGGGGGAGCGGAGGAATTTTACGTAATTGAAGGTGAACTAATGGACAATGATGGAACAGTATACGCAGCAGGTGATGTTGTATGGCTAGCGCCAGGCACTGAACATAATTCATTTTCTAAAAATGGTTGTACCGTAGCAGTATTTTCGCAAGGGCCAGAAGAAACCCCTTCATGAAACAAAATTAGTACTGAATAATTATATCTATTTTTCTTGACTAAACACTAATCGCCAGAATAGCCTTTTAAAGTGCATTAAGTCCATATTCATTTATTGATATTACTAATTGCTATTTTTAGCCGAACTAGATACGCGGCAATTTTTAAAGAGGGAGAGATTACGAATGGAAATTAAGAATTACTCAAAGATATTTGCCAGTACTATAATTTTTAGTGGCTTTTTATCTAGCGCAGCAATTGCTGAGGATAGAGTTTTAAAAGTAACGAATTGGGGAGAATACATCGGAGAAGAAACAGTAGCTAATTTTGAAGCTGAATACGGCATTAAGGTAATTTACGATGATTATGATTCCGCTGAGTCTATAGATGCTAAGCTTCTGGCTGGTAGTAGTGGTTATGACGTTGTCAGCCATTCTGGTAGTATGGTGGCTCGCCTGATTAAGGCTGGTATCGTCGCTCCTCTTGATAAATCCAAATTAGATAATATCAAAAATATGGACCAATCAGTATTGGGACAATTAGCTAAAACCTGGGATCCGGGCAACAACCACATAATTCCATACATGTGGGGAACTCATGGTGTCACTTACAATAAAGATCTAGTTCTAGAAACTTATCCAGATGCTCCAATTGGATCAATGGATATGATTTTTGACCCAAAACATATGAAAGAACTGGCAAAATGCGGTGTATCATTTTTAGATTCACCTCAGGACATACTTCCAATGGCGTTGACACATCTAGGACTTGATCCCGGTACAAGTAGCAAAGCTGACTATGACAAGGCCAGTGAACTTTTAGGTGCTATCCGTCCATACATTAAGACATTCGATAACTACGCATACCAACGGATGCCTGAAAAAGAATTTTGTGTTTCTGTAACATGGGGTCCAGACGGTCTTTTAGCAATGTCGGGTGCGGCTGAAGCAAACACAGGTGTAGTCTTGGATTTCTTTCTTCCAGCGGGCCCAGGAAAAGCAAACCTTTGGGTGGATGGCTGGATAATTCCATCAGATGCATCTAACGTAGAAGATGCTCACTTATTTCTAAACTATATGATGAGACCGGAAGTAGCAGCTGGCGACAGCAATTACACATGGTACGCAACTGCAAATCTGGCGGCGAAACCATTAATTGATGAGGAAGTAACCTCAAGTCCAGCAGCATTTCCAACAAGTGATCAAGTTTCAAACATGTATACAAACGTATCTTTATCTCCAAAGATGCAACGTATACAGACCAGAGCTTGGACAGATTTCAAAGCTGGTAATTAATACAAATAAGGGTGAGATCGGTTAATGATCTCACCCTTATTGTAACTAATTAAACAAAAATGAGGCAGTATTGGTCAACGTAAAGACCAATTCCGGGAGTGATGCTTTGACGGACACCAACGAATTTTCTAAGGATAAACCCCTATTAGAAATCAGGGGAGTCTCAAAAAAATTTGGGGAGTTTATAGCTGTAAACAACGTTGATCTGGATATCTACCAAGGCGAATTATTCTGTTTACTTGGCGGCTCTGGCTGTGGAAAAACGACATTGCTTCGAATGTTAGCAGGATTTGAAAAACCATCGTCAGGACAAATACTTATTGATGGTCAAGATATGTCAGAGGTTCCCCCATATAAACGGCCTACGAATATGATGTTTCAAAACTATGCTTTGTTCCCTCACATGACCGTTGAAAAAAATATCGCTTTTGGGTTGGAGCAAGATGGTATCGCTAAAACAGAGATATCAGATAAAATTGATAGCATACTGAAGCTGGTGGAACTTCAAGATTACAAAAAGAGACGCCCACAACAATTATCTGGAGGCCAGAGACAACGCGTAGCACTGGCAAGAGCGCTCGTCAAACAACCTAAATTATTACTTTTGGATGAGCCTCTGAGCGCATTAGACAAGAAGCTACGAGAGCAAACACAATTCGAGCTGATGAATATTCAGGATAAAGTTGGAGTTACCTTTGTAGTTGTAACCCACGATCAAGAAGAAGCAATGACACTATCCTCTAGAATTGCTGTTATGGATAGAGGCCGATTTATTCAGACTGGCACACCAACAGAAATTTATGAATATCCACGCGATCGATTTGTCGCCGACTTTATTGGGTCTGCCAATATACTAGATGGAAAAGTAGTTTCAAACTTGGAAGGAATGATTGAGGTATCAACATATTTAGGGAAATTTTCCTTCAAAAGTAATTCTAATATATCTGAGGGAAGTGATTTATTTGTGGGTCTTCGACCGGAAAAAATAAGTATAAGTAAGGCCGCCTCAAAATCAAAAAATACCACTGGTTTTATTGATGACATCGGATACTTTGGGGATTATTCAATCTACAAAGTAAGGCTAGACGATGGTCAAATTATCGATGTTACAGCTCAGAACCAGAAAAGACCCAAAAATGCCAAAGATAGGCTTACTTATGAGGATAAAGTAAATTTAAATTGGGACAACTCTAGTGCAATGTTGCTACTAAAATGAGTCCTATTAAAAAAGAAAAAATCCAAACTAAAGACTTTAGATATTATGTGACTTTATGCCTAGATAAGCTGCAATCAAAGTGGAAGACTATTATAATATTTATTCCTTTTGCTTGGCTTTTGCTTTTTTTCTTAACTCCCTTTTTTATTGTTGCAAAAATTAGTTTAGCTGAACTTGTTATTACAAGCCCACCCTTTAGTAAAATGATAGATTGGGTTGATGGTAGCGTAATTACTATAAGATTGGTATTCGATAACTTTATTTATATTTTTGACGATCCACTTTACGCACGCACTTATTTAAATTCTGTTAAGATAGCGCTTATATCCACGTTTTTAGCGTTACTTATTGGCTATCCTATTGCTTATGCAATCGTTAGGTCAAAGCCAGTGACCAAACAATTATTATTATTTGCAATAATTTTACCATTTTGGACATCATTTCTACTAAGGGTATATGCTTGGATGGGGTTACTCGCAGACCAAGGAACCATAAACAACATTTTAATCTATTTAGGTGTTACAGATACTCCTATTCGCTTATTATATACTGAATTCGCCGTCTACATTGGTATCGTTTATACATATCTTCCTTTTATGATATTGCCTCTATACGCAAATATGGAAAAACTAGACGGTAGTCTAAACGAGGCTGCAGCCGATTTAGGTTCTGGCCCGATTAATACATTTTTTAGAATCACATTGCCATTAAGTCTGCCGGGGATCATTGCAGGTTCTTTACTAGTTTTCATACCTGCAACTGGTGAATACGTTATTCCAGACTTACTGGGCGGCGGAAACGTACAAATGATTGGCCGTCAACTATATAACGAATTTGCAAGAAATATTGACTGGCCTGTAGCGTCGGCTGTCGCAATAGTATTGCTTCTTCTTTTAGTCCTACCAATGGCCATTTATCAGCACTACCAAGCTAAAGCAGCTGAGGTAAAATAAATGCATAATGAAAGATCTGGTTTTCTAACTTTTATGCTTACCGTTGGACTTGCTTTTTTATACATACCAATGGTTCTGCTTGTTATTTATTCATTTAATTATTCAAAGCTTGTACCAGTTTGGGGAGGCTGGTCGACACGTTGGTATAAAGTTTTATTTGAGTCTCCAGAAGTTTGGGAGGCTGTCAGACTAAGTCTGCAAATAGCTTTTATCAATGCCACTTTTGCAACGATGCTTGGTGCGTTGGCAGGACTAGCAATGGTCCGGTTTGGTAAATTTCGAGGTAGGACACTCTTTGGAGGCATGTTGGTTGCCCCACTGGTGATGCCTGAGGTTATTACAGGCTTATCTCTTTTGATTTTTTTTATTTCACTAAAAGAGTTAATCGGCTGGCCACTGGAACGAGGCTTCACTACTATAACTATAGCTCACATTACATTTTCGCTTGCCTATGTCGCAGTAATTGTCCAGGCAAGATTAACCGGAATGGGTGTATCATTAGAGGAAGCGGCAGCTGATTTAGGTGCAAAACCCTTTAAAGTAATAAGCTCTATAACTCTTCCACGCCTTGCTCCAGGTCTACTATCTGGATGGCTTTTAGCATTCTGCCTATCACTGGATGATTTAGTAATCGCAAGCTTTGTAACTGGTCCGGGGTCAACTACGTTACCAATCTTAATCTTTTCAAGAATACGGTTAGGTCTCAGGCCTGACATAAATGCACTTGCTACTATTATTATTATCTTCGTAGCCATCCTTGTCGCAATTGCTGCTTACATAATGTTACGACAGCAAAGGCGTGAATTGATAGACCAGCAAATGGCAGCAAGAGGCGACGTATAAAAAATGCGCGACCCACGGCATAATATTTTATTTGAACCAATAACAATTGGACCAGTGACTGCAAAAAATCGTTTCTATCAGGTACCCCATTGCTCTGGTATGGGATGGCGACGTCCCAACACACTTGCAGCCATGCGAGGGGTAAAGGCCGAGGGTGGATGGGGAGTAGTTAATACAGAGTACTGTTCTATTCATCCAACCTCAGATAATGACGCTTTTCCTTACTGCGCACTCTGGGACAATGAAGACATTATTTCCCATCGAAAAATGACCGATGAAGTTCACAAACATGGCGCCCTAGCTGGCGTGGAGCTATGGATAGGTGGCTCGTTGATCGTGAACCTAGGCACCAGATTACCTCCACTAGGATTACGAAATCATCCACAACAAGACACATCAGTTTACCATCCAGGCCAAACACGTTGTATGGATAAAAATGATATAAAAAACGTCCGGCAATGGCATAGGGATGCTGCAAAACGGGCGCTAGAAGCTGGCTTTGATATTGTTTATGTCTACGCTACTCACGGTTATTTATTATCTGAATTTTTAAACCCAGAAACAAATATAAGAAATGACGAATATGGCGGATCTTTAGAAAACCGCGTGCGTTTTATCAAAGAGCTTATCGAGGATACTCGTGAAGTAGTAGGTGGGAAAGCTGCAGTCGCCACGCGTTTTAGTGTTGGGCTCAACGATCCAGAAAGTTATGATGCTTTTGCGCTCCTAGCAGAACTACCTGACCTATGGGATCTGACAGTACCAGACTACAGCGTAGAAATGGGCAACTCTAGATTCATAAAAGAAGCAGCACTAAAGGACTCAGTTTCAAAAGCAAAACAACTTACCTCAAAACCAGTTGTCTCGGTCGGTCGATTAACGTCTCCGGATACAATGGTTCACCTCCTTCGAGACAAAGTTCAAGACTTTATTGGCGCAGCGCGACCCTCAATCGCAGATCCCTTTTTACCAAATAAGATTTCTACTGGAAATCTAGAGGACATCCGAGAGTGTATCGGCTGTAATGTTTGCTATGCGCATGACAGCCTTGGTGTACCAATTAGGTGCACTCAAAATCCTACTATGGGTGAAGAATGGCGCAATGGATGGCACCCTGAAAAAATAGTTACTACTAAAAAAAGAAAGAGAGTATTAGTAGTCGGCTCTGGCCCAGCTGGTTTAGAGGCCAGTAGAGTCCTTGGGAAAATGGGCCACAAAGTGGCTCTCGCTGAAAAATCTCGTGAACTTGGAGGAAGGATTATCACCGAAGCAAAACTGCCCGGACTTTCAGAATGGATAAGAGTCAGAGATTGGAGAATTACCCAAATTAATAAATGCGAAAATATAGAGGTTTTCCCAGAAAGTTTTATGACTGCCGATAGCGTATTAGAATTGGGTTACGAGGACGTAGTAATTGCGACAGGCGCTAGATGGGCAAAAGACCCAATAGGAAGGCACAGCGATTGCGACTTTAAAAAAGCAGATATGAAAATGATAGTTTCTGGCGACGACGTACTTGAGAGCCCCATTAAATCTAAATCTAAATTCGTAATATATGATGATGACCACTATTATTTTGGATCAGTCCTTGCACTAGAATTAAAAAGACAAGGACACGAAGTAACTTTAGTAAGTCCAGCTGGAAGAGTGTGTAGCTGGGGTGAATTTACTGATGAGCAAACAAGATCAAACACGGAAATTATAAAGGCTGGGATTAAAGTAATTAATAACTACAAAATTGAAGTAGTGATGAACGGGATCGCAGAGCTTTCTTGCATTTTTTCTGGAGAGCCAAAAAAAGTCTCCTGCGATTTCGTAGTTCCTATTACTCGTAAGATGCCAGTAACAGATTTATATGATGACCTATGCTCACAGGCAGAACATTGGGGAAGTAACGGTGTCCAAAAAGTAATTAAAATAGGTGATGCTGAAGCTCCATCTATTATTGCTGCCGCTGTTCACAGTGGCTATAGATCTGCTATCGAAGTGGACAACCCTGCCTCTAAAGCTCTGAATTTTTCAAAAAGAGAACATCCTTTAATAAGGTAAGTATAATTAAAGGGATTTTGATACTCGCTCTAATGCTTTCTCAAGAATATCAAACATATCGTCAATTTGAGAGAGGTTTATAACCAAAGGCGGGGAAAAAACGGCCATATTAATTAAAGGTCTAACTAACAAACCCATTTCCTCACAAGCCTCGTCGAGCAATGCTCCTAGTTTCCTTTCTTCAGCTAATGTATAGCCATCTTGATCGGGCTTTCCCTCTATGCAACCAAGTAAACCCATTCCACGAATGTCACCCACAATTGGATGTTGGGAGAGTCGCTGAAGTCGTTCCTGGAAATGAGGTGTAACTTTATTTACGTTGCCTAAAATATTCTCTGATTCAAAAATTTCAATATTCTTCAATGCTGCAGCACAACAAACCGGATGAGCTGAATAAGTGTAGCCATTGGAGAATAATACTGACTCATCGGGGCTTTCCATTCTCTCCATAACATTATCTGATATTATACAAGCACCTAAAGGCAAGTACCCTGACGTTAAGCCTTTGGCGCAAGTTATAATATCTGGCTGAATTCCAAACACATCGCTAGATGCAAACCAATGACCTAGCCGACCAAAGCCCGTCACAACTTCATCAGAAATATAAAGAACATCATATTTTCGACAAATTTCTAACGTCCGCTTATGGTATCCATCTGGTGGAATTATTACACCGCCTGAACAGAGAATTGGTTCCGCAATAAAAGCCCCAACTTTATCTGGCCCGAGTTTTTTAATAGCCTTTTCTAAATCTGCCACTTTTTCATCACACCAAGCCTCGACTGACATAGTATCAGGCCGAATGTAAGGATTGACGTCTGGCAAAAAATGAACCAAGCGGTTCTCAATATCAAATCTGGATTTGTCTCGCTCTTTACCAGTAACGGTAGAAGCTAAGTAGGTCGATCCATGATAGCCTTTTTCCCTGGCTAAAACGATTTTTTTATCTGGCCTCCCCAACCTATTGTTCATAAAGTGCATTGTCCTAATAGCGGTATCAACGGCGGTTGACCCACCCGTTGTGAAAAACACATTATTAAGGTCTCCAGGAGCTAGCTCAGCAATTTTTTTTGCAAGAATAGATGATGGCTCAGTGACTGTTGTCCAGGGTGAAGCATATGGAAGCTTCATCGCTTGCTTAGCAATTGCGTCAGCCATCTCCGGCCTACCATAACCAATCTGAACACACCACATTCCACCTGGGCCATCTATAAACTTCTTACCAGAGGCGTCCCATAAGTAAATTCCATCAGCATTTTCTACAAGCATATTATCATACGCTCGCCACGCATCCATCGCTGCCCATGGATGTAATTGGTGTTGCCTATCCCAGGAATGTAAAGCATCCATAGATGGCTCATTGGCGTTTAAAAAATTTGAATTTCCTATTTTCATCAACAACCCCAAGACTGCTTAGTATTTACATAGTTACAAACTATACATAATTTTAAAAATTAGTATTTTTTTTTTTGTCTAATTGTTTCAGATATCCGGCATGAAACGCTTTTATACCCCATTCCATATTCGATAGGGGTCCAGGAACATAGTGATTAGAATTAACTCCTTTCTGGTTGAGGCAGATAATTCGTTCATCATCCTTTGATGTACAATGCCATAACCATGTGAGATCTTCTAAGTTATAATCTTTTCCGTCTTTAGCATCTTCTCGCACCATCCAAATTACTTCAATATCTGTTAATTGAAGGGATCTTGGTATAAAGCGGTAACCGATTACATGATCTGAATAAGATAGAAAGTTGTTCAAAATACCAATTTGTATATCACTTGTTCCACCATCAAAATCTTTAAGCTTACCTAATAATGGAGCTAATTTTTTCCCAGATTTACTGCCAGTTTTGTACCCCTGAAAGAGAGGATAGCGCGAAAAATAAAAGTCCATCTCTGCATCTTTTGACTCCAAACCATTTATTTGTAATTCATCTCCAGATAACCCAACATCGATACTTTTCTTAAGCATGCAATTCTTCAATTCGATATTGGCGCTTGATGGGTCTTTTAGACTGTGCGAACGGGAGTACTCCAAATGAGCAGGCGCACAATGATAACATTCCATATAATTTTCTAAAGCCAATTTCCAGTTAGCTGCTACTGGATAATTTGCGCTATGCACAACTTTTAAATTCTCAAATTCAAAAGGGTCAACCAATGTTTCTAGTTTAAGTAAGCCTTCATCTATATTAGGTGGCTCGTCTGATATGCAGATAAAAATTAGACCGTGGAAAACTCGAAGATTGACTTTTTTTAATGAGTATTCAGCCTTATCAAAACCGTTTCCCATTTCACGTGCAGCACGTAGATGTCCATTAAGTTCATAAGTCCATGCATGATAGGGGCATGAAAATACGCGAGTATTTCCACTCTTTTCTATGCATACTCTTGAGCCTCTATGACGGCATACATTCAAAAAAGCATTTATAATTTTATCCTTATCACGGGCCACTATTACAGATTCATAACCGTAGTCGAATAAGAAAAAGTCTCCGACATTAGGAATTTGGTTCATGTGTCCAACCCAAATCCAACTGTGGTTCCAATAGTGCTCGATATCCATTTTATATACCGTCTCAGATGTATAAAATTGGCGAGGGAGACTATGGGACCCTTGGTACTTCGAAATTAGTTCGTTAAATCCCTCTTCCAACCTTCAATCTCCAACCTAAAAGAATAAGCTATAATCATTCTAAAGAAATAATTTCTCTAATGTAGAATTCTTTTTCTACAGAGCCATTATCTCTTTCAAAATTACGCGCTGCCAAGTGACCATCAAAAACGGCATCAGCGATTAAACCCGGCGAAGCTGCATCACCAACTAATTTAAGAAACAAATCGTGGCTATTTTTTTCTGAGACTAATTTCACTAGATCGTTATATAAGCTGATTTCACGACTTCGCTCAGTTACTAGCAAAACAGATTGAGCAGGTACGATCAATTTTTTCCCAGTAAAGCTGCACTCAAACTGTATTGTGTTTTCCAAAATCTCATTGATTATATAACCAAATTTTAAATTAATATTTTTATTTATAAGACTTTTTTGAATTCTATGCTGCTCAAGCGTATTTTCACACCATGGAGAAACATTATTTGAGGGCGTCACAAAAACTATTTCTAAACCACTATCACTGAGGTGTTCAGCAAGTACGCCACCAAGATAAATTTGGTCATCATCATATATTACAAGTGGGCCAGTTTTGGGGATAGTACCAGCCATAATATCATCAGGGGTAAAAACGTTATTGGCAGGCTGGCTACTCTGTATTTTACGGTTACTCCGGCCAACACCGTCGGAACGCCACTTAGAGCCTGTTGCTAGGAAAATATTTTTTATACCAAGGTCAATCACATTTTCTGCACTTAACTTGCTTTCTAGAAAAAGGTCTACATTCGCTGTCTGTTGTAAATATCGAACCCGATAATCAGCAACTCTTCTCCATGCATTTAAACCTTTTAATTTCGACTCGGAAAGTGCGCGCCCACCGTACTCTTTATTAGCCTCAGCCAGAGTAACTTTGTATCCCCGACGTTCTAATTGCATAGCACATTCAAGCCCTGCTGGTCCCGAACCGACCACTAAAGCCGTCTCTTCATCTCCTTTTCTCTGTATTTTTTCTGGATGCCAACCACGCCTCCATTCTTCACCCATAGTTGGGTTTTGCGTGCATCTTATGGGAATTGCTAGGTTGTCACACGCCACACAAATATTGCATCCAATACACTCGCGAATGTCTTCCGTCCGACCTTCTTTAATTTTCATTGGTAAAAATGGGTCTGCTATTGACGGACGGGCCGCGCCAATAAAATCAACAACACCCTTTTTGACCAGTGCTGCCATATGATCTGGTGAAGTAAATCTGCCAACCGCAACTACAGGCTTTGAAGTAACACTCTTTACGAAATCAATATAAGATGTTTGGTATCCTTCGTTCGGCTCAAACCTAGATGTAACCGAGTCGTTTGACCAATCAGAAACATTAACGTCCCACAGATCTGGAAGCTCCGCGAGCATCTCAACTACAGCTCGACCTTCTTCTTGAGCTTGCATTCCATCAACGCCCTTCACCTCATCTACGGCAAATCTAAATGCTACAGCACATTGATCACCTACCTCTTCTTTTGTTTCCTCTATTAGTTCTCTAATTAATCTCACTCGGTTTTCTAATTTTCCACCATATTCATCCATCCTATCATTTACGTTTGGCAGTAAAAATTGATGCGCTAATGTCATATGATGACCAGCATAGGCATAGACTATATCAAATCCCGCTTCTTTAGCCCGCCGCGCTGCCAACCTATGCCAGTAGCGTAGATTTTTGATATCCGTTTTGTCCATTTGCCGAGCTTGGCGTGGACTTAAAATATCAGCGCTCATTTCATTTACACCAAGAATAGGCGCTCTTGTTAATTGATTAATAGAATGGTTGCCATTATGCGCCAACTCGATGGCAGCTAGTGAACCATGCTCATGGACTGACTCTGTCACTAATCTCAAAGCTGGAATATCGCGCTCATCCCAAATTCTTTGCTCCGGATAAGGAGTTAGGTCTGAACTAGGATGGATTTCTGTCTCTTGTGTGGAGACTACGCCCCATCCTCCTTCTGCTTTTATAGCTCGAGTAGCGGCATCAGCCTTGGGACGTAAATGTCCCATACCTGTGCAATGCGGGACTTGATAAAAACGATTAGGTGCTGTGACCGGTCCAATTTTTAAAGGGGTAAATAATGTCTCATATATATTTGACAATTGGGCACTCTCCACAGAACCGAAAGAATATTTTAAGCAGGTTACTGTTCAGACTGTCAAGCCTTTGAGTTTACGTAATAGTAAAGTAGATTGAACATTAATTTTATTGTAACTTCTTTAAAAAAGAATTTGGAAAGGTAATACGAATATTTAAATGCTCGGATATGGAAACTATACATATATCCCCATAGCAAATTGGGGGAATTCCCCAGATGAGATTATTTTAGGGGACGTTGCAGGGATTGCTATAGATGCAAAAGATAACGTCTACCTTTTTAACAGAGGAGAGCACCCAGTTGTAGTCTTATCTCAACATGGGAATGTATTACGTACCTGGGGTCACGGTATTTTCAAAAACCCACATGGAGCATCATTAGGGCCAGACCAATGCATCTATTTAACCGATAATTTTGATCATACCGTCAGAAAGTTTTCCCTGACAGGCGAACTGCTGATGGAACTAGGCACTCCAGATATAAGTTCCGGATTTATGAGTGGAAAACCTTTTTGCAAATGTACACATTGCGCAATATCGCCCTCAGGGGATATTTTCGTTTCCGATGGATACAATAATGCCTGTATTCATCATTTTGATCCCAAAGGAAAACACATAAAAAGCTGGGGACAATCTGGAGCTGGACCGGGTGAATTTAATCTACCGCATAATATATGCTGCGATAATGATGGATGGATATATGTGGCAGATCGTGAGAATTCTCGCATACAGATTTTTGATACGTCGGGCAATTTTGAAAGCCAAATAAATAATATGCACCGACCTAGCGGTTTAGCAATAACTGAAGGCTCTTCGCCCGATTGCATTGTTGGTGAATTAGCTTCTTACCTGGACGTAAATAAGGATTTCCCGAATTTGGGTCCATTTGTTAGTTTTTTTGATAAAAGAGGGTCTCTGCTTTCAAGGTTAGACAAAGGATCTGGGCCAGGGCTTCTTGCCGGCCAATTTATATCACCCCACAGTATAGCGATAGATAGTTTAGGTGACCTTTACATAGGGGACGTAGTAGAAGCAGACTGGGAAGCAGTTATGGGTAAAGAATTGATGCCTCGTAATTTACGGCGCTTTCAGAAACTTAAACGGACCCTGAAATGATGTTAATAAGTTTTATAGACTCTTTATTAAGTATATCTTGCTAATAGCCCGTTAGCTATTGAAGTGGCCTTTACCGCTTCAATTTCCTGTAATTTGTCAAATACAGCTGACTCATCCCGGCAATAGTTGCTTTCAAATAGCCCTTCCAGAACACGTAAATTCTTAAAAAAACGAATACTTGTTCCAATATTTTGATTTGAAAAATTCAATACAGGTAGAACCTTTTCAAATAACAAACGTGCCTCTTCTTTATGACCATTTTGATATGAGTGATAAATCTCTACATATATTTTTTCTAATCCGGTGGGTATAAAAGCATTCACTGAGCGTGCCATTGCATTAATAAGCTGCGTTACGGCCCAGCCGCCACAAACTTTCAGCCTACCCTCTAGTTCTTGCAAAACAGAAGTATACTTTTCGCCTGCATGTACTGTTTCAATTTTCAGCCAATTAAACTTTTCTACTGAATGAAATAATTTAACAATTTCCTCTAACGCCATTCCATCTCCCGACCAATCCAAATCTTGTATCATTAAAATGCTTGGAGATAGATTTTCCAACTGCTCCAGAAAAAGCAGTTTTTTAGAAAGTGTGAGATCTGGGGGTAGTTGAACACAAATGCCTTCCGCACCAAAAGACTTAGCAATTTTTGTTAGCTCAATACTCTCACTAAAATCAGCTGCCGTAACACTACAAATAAAAGGGACTCGGTTATTGTTTGCTCTCGTGACGGTGTTAACAAATTGAATTTTTTCGTCAAAATTTAAGGTACTGTATTCTCCTGCTACTGCCAGTCCCAACATCCCTCCACAGCCAGACGTGATTGTATGCTCGACCAGGCGACTTAGTGAATCAAGATCTAACTCATCCGAATTTGTAAATGGGGTATTCAGACTGGGCAAAATGCCTTTCATATTTTATCACCTATCGAGGATGCCTACTTTCATTCATTGGCATCGAAGCTGCTAAACACCCATACCCTAACCCGGAATGGGCGAGCGGATTTTGACCAGAGAAGCGTGGATCCATGGGCTGACCAAGCGGTTGAAAACGAGTATCACAGGATAATCTTATTCGGCCTAAACACGAATTATTATCGAATGAGCCATGTACTGTGAACATTCCAAATATAAGACAGTCGCCTGGATTAAATGAAGTGGTAAGGAATCGGCTCTGCTTTTTCTTAACTAAATCCAGCGGAGTATCTTTGATATGCCCTACGGAATTTTTATCTCGATCAACATCTAAACCCTCAAATTGTTCCTTAATATCATTCCAGTTATGAGAATCCTCAAGTATATACAATGTACCTTCATCTAATCCTACCGGACCTATTGGGCACCAACAAGTGAGTAGGTTTTTAGTACCCCTGTTCATGTAAGGATGGTCGATGTGGATTGGGCTAGCTTTTCCTGACTGCATAGCACGGAGCCATGCAAACGAGAAATGGGTGGCTTTCTCACCAAATATTTTCTCCATTACGTCCGTAATTTCCGGTCCATTTATAACCCTTCGCAAGGCTGAGCCTTCACTGACCGATTTCCAGAATACACCCAATTCATCATTAGTTGGATAATGCAAACGCCTTTCAGATGTACCTGTAAAAATTGCGTCAGATATTGGCTCAGCCACCTCTCCGACCTCCGCTAGCCTTTTTAGTATCTCGTCCCTAGCAGCTGTAACATCTGAAGGCCTATAGACAGATCTCAAAAGCAAATAACCATTTTCATTTAATTGAGATGACAATTCCTTAGTATGATCGGCCTCGACCAAACTGGACACTCTCTCAACAGGAATCACTTCATCTTTGATCGTAAAATTATCAACACTCATCGGATACGAAAAATTCCTTACCTATTGTAAATTTCTAAACTCATCAATTTCTCTACGTGTTGGAATGCCGGACTGCCCACCAAATCTCGTACATTTAATTGCAGCTGCCACGTTAGAAAAGTTGATTGCCTCTCTCTCGCTTTTCCCTTCAGCTAAACAAACGGAAAAAGCGCCATGCCAAACATCACCGGCACCCAAAGTATCTTGCGCTTTTATCTTAGGTGCTGGCAAATTTTGTAAAACACCTTCCTCAATAAAATAGACTCCACCTGGCCCATCAGTAACGCACGCCCATGAGTTGAAGTCATTTTCAATAACCTGCAGACTTGCCATTAAGTCATCTTCATTTGTAAAATGCTGCAGCCCCTGCCTTGAAAAGGCAACGTGAGATGCAATAGCTACTGCATGTTCAGAGACTGGTGCTTCTGCATCTAATATACCAGGTTTTATATGTTTTTTTGCTAAGGAAAGGGTAGCAATAGTAGCTTCGTTCCACCTACTATCCGAGAGATAGGCATCATAAATTGGAAAATTTGAAATACTTTTTATTGCATCCTCCGGGAGTGCGTTCCTATAGTTCACAATCTGCCGATCACCATCTGTATCTACAAGTACTGACGAAAAAGAAGACTGCCAATTCTCTAACTGTAAAACAAATTCGGTATTAACATTTTCACGCTGTAGCTCGCTGAGGATAAAAGATCCAACTTGGTCTTTTCCCACAGCAGAAAATATTGTCGAATTTGCACCTAGCCGCGATGCGGCTACAGATGAATTGCCAGCATTACCGCCTCCAGAAAAAGCAGCAGCTTCTGCTCTATATTTTTCATTTTTAACAGGGAAGTTATCCAATTTAAAAATTAAATCTAACGTCGCTAAGCCAGTAATTAAAATATTCTGCATATCAAAAAGTAACCATATCAAATTAGTTTAGAGGCTCACTTGGCATAAGACTTGCTGGGAAAGTACAGAACTGCTTCATATAACCTCCTACTGGCTGCACTTTTGCAGCCTTTTTTTTGCTCAACAGCAAAAATTAATACTCAACAAATTCCAGTTGTTCCGGAAGCTCAAACGCATCAGCCAATTCTAATGATTTTTTTTCTAACTGCACAAAATGTATAAACTTTAAGAGGTTAAAGTCTTGATCATGCAAATCATGGGTCACACCGATTACATGACCCGACAATGGTGGGGCAGAAAATAGCTCCCCGATTTTTGGGATGAAATCTTGCGTTGTTGAAAAACTAATATGGCCCTTTTGACCACTTTTAGAACACTCTTGCCAGATCACGAGCTGATACACTTTAATCGTGCCTCCACATATCACAAGTTTGTCTGATAAATAGCTAATTTGTCAATCTTAATGATGGGTCTGCAAATTTACATCTGTGTAATCCCGTAATGCTAAGCGCTTAAATGTTTTTTAAGTCAAGTATTGTACTGGCTATCAATTCTTTAACTGCTACAAGTTAAGTCTAGAGAAAGAAATATAGTCGAGAATGAATGTGATTTACATATATTCACTTGTTTTACTTACAATGTTGGCTTTTTCAGGAAATGCCATTTTAACTCGGGCAGCGCTCTATAGCTTCAATATGGACCCCGAGCTAGTTCTCCTTCTGCGTGTATCATCTGGAGCTATAACGCTACTTTTAATTAGCTATATGGGAAAATACTCATTAAAAATAATAAGTCTGCTACATTTTAAAACTGCCGCAGCATTAAGCCTATATTTGATAGGATTTTCTTATGCATTGACGAATCTTGAAACAGGAATAGGCGTTCTGATCCAGTTTGGAGTTGTGCAGTTGGTAATGTTCGCGTCATCATTTCTTTCTGATCAGAAAGTACCAAAAAATAAAAGTATTGGTGCGATCATTGCGTTTTCAGGGCTAATATATTTACTTTGGCCTAGCGAAAATTTTACGCTAAACATGAATGCCAGCATCCTAATGGCAATAGCGGGCATGGCATGGGGAATATATTCATTATTGGGAAAAGACGCAGTATCTGCAATATCTGCCACAACTGCTAGCTTTGTAATTTCAACACCAATTTGTTTAATCTTAGTTATCTTAATCCCCAGTGGCTCTGACTTTTCATGGTCAAACACAGGGGCCTTATTAGCAATTTCTTCCGGCTCCATAACATCTGGAATGGGTTACGCTTTGTGGTATTATGTTTTGCCAAAAATTCCATCTACGAACGCGGCGGTATCACAACTCAGCGTACCATTAATAGCTGCTGCCGGTGGGATGATTTTTATGCAAGAATTAATAACGCTGAAATTTATTTTATCATGTGCTCTTGTTCTAGGAGGCATAGCGATCACCATTGGACTTTCTAAAAATGCCGATAAGTAAAGTTTCTTGAAATCGAACTCTGGTATTTAAAGAGTTTAGACCTCGTTAGAAAAATGTTCAGCCTTGGTAACCGAATAATCTAGGCAACCATAATACCAAATTTGGTGAAAAAATCATTATCAGCAATGCAAAAATCAAGACCGCTAAAAATGACCAAATTTCTCCTATTATCTCACGTAGTGGAATATCAGTCACAGCATTAATAACAAAAAGCAGCATCCCATACGGGGGAGTAATTAGGCCTATCATTGAATTTACTACCACCAGGACACCAAAGTGCACCAAATCTATACCAAGAGCTTCGCATGTGGGAATGAACAATGGCACAATGACTAAAATAATGACCGTAGCATCTAAGATACAGCCCACTAATAGGATTAATAAATTTATTAGTAAGAGAAACATAATTGGGCTAATTTCAGCTCCAGCTAATAATGCTGACAAAGTTTGTGGAATATTCTCTTTAACAACTACGTATGTCAAAATCATAGAGGCACCAATCACGAGGGCAACCGATGCTGATGATCGAGCGCTCTCCACAAAAAGCTGGTAAAGTGATTTTATGGTTAAGGCGCGATAGAACCCAGCTGCCAAAATAAAAGCATATAAGGCTGCTATCGCTGCTGCTTCTGTAGGTGAAGTTACACCACTATAAATGCAAGTTAGGAGTATTGCTGGCATTAAAAGCGCTGGAAATGATTTCAAAGTAATCAAAGGCAGTTGCGCTATTGGAACTGGTTCTTCTTTCCCAAAATCCCGTCGATAAGAAATCCATGTATTCATGCCAATGAGAACTACACCCATTATTAAACCCGGCAATATACCTGCTAAAAACAAAAACCCAATCGAAGTGTTTGAGACAAGTGCATATAATACTAGTGGAATCGAGGGAGGAATTATTGGCCCAATAGTAGCCGTTGCTGCTGTAATTGCGGCGGCATATCCGCGTGAGTAGCGCCCACTTTTGACCATCATTTCTATAACTAATTTTCCAATACCTGCCGCATCAGCGACTGCCGAGCCTGACATTCCAGAAAAAATTAGCGACGCCATAACATTTACGTGACCCAATCCCCCTCTAAATCTTCCGACTACAGCTACGCAAAAATTTAGAAGTCGATCTGAGATCGAACCAGCGTTCATTATATTTGCAGTTACTATAAAAAGAGGAACTGCTAGCAAAAGAAACCCATCAAAAAGCCTTTGAACCATAGTTTGGCCAGCAATTGCGAGATCCTGACCAGCAACGCCCAAATAGACAATAATTCCTGATAGTATGGCATAGGCTACGGGTGCTCCTAATGCGGCCATAGAGAATAAGACAAAAATACCAGCTAATATTTCAACGCTCATCAGGTATTATCCTTTTGAGCACCTGATAGTTCTTCTATGGCCTTTTTCGGAGGTCCCTTGACCGACACTTCATAACAAATCCAAGTGTAACGTAATAAAACAACAATCATCAATGTGATGTATGATGCAAAAAGCCATTTGATCTGTATCTTGTCACCAGTTACTGGAATTCTTAAGGTTTGGATCTTCTTTAATTCCATCAAACGACTTCCAAATATTGCATCCCAAGTTGGCAGAAACGACCAGAGTAAAGCAAAAATCATGGTCAATGACACAATAATTATAGCTATTCTTCGTAAATGGTCTGGAAGAGCTAAATACAAGATGTCAAATGTCACATGATCCCGTTCTCTTACAACAAAAGAGCAGCCAAAAAAGATCAACCAAACCCAAAGAAGTGATATTAGATTTAGCGTCCATCCTAATGGCTCAACAGATAGCATCCAATTGGATACCTGCTCATTTGGCATCATCCACGCTATTTTTGAGGTATAGCGAGCAAATATTTGAAGCAGGAAAATAATAAAAATCGCCGCCAAAATAATGGCGGCGATAAATTCACACCCGCGAGTGAGCCATCTTGCAAAATTTTGCATATTTGACTCCCTCACAATGAGCTTACAAATTAATTACCAAGTGCGTTGATTTTTTCCAACACGCCATCTGGCCAACTTGCTGCAAATTCGCTTCCAACATATTGTGCCTGGACATGAGTACGAAAAGCATCAAGATCAGGACTGTAGATTTCTACTCCTTGGCTGCGAATAAAGTCAGCCAGATTATTTTCTTTATCTAACTGTTTTAAGCGACCCCAAGCAGATGCTGCATCAGCAGCGCGCTGTACTGTCATTTGCTGATCGGGGGTTAAACCATCCCAAGTAGCTTTTGAAAAAGCTATGTAGTTTAAATCCACTAAGTGCGAAGTAAGTGCTATCTGCTTAGTAACTTCATAAAATTTTGCATCCACAACAGTTGGTAATGGGTTATCTTGACCATCGACAGCACCAGTAGAGAGCGCTGTGTAAACTTCCGTGAAAGCGAATGGAGTGGGTGAAGCACCGAGAGCGGCACCTAAAAATTGCCAAGCATCTGTTCCTGGCATTCTAAGGTTAACACCAGCTAAGTCAGCTGGGGTTTGAACATCAAGTTCAGACCTAGGTTGGCGTAAATTCACATGACGACGTCCCAGATACATTACAGAAAGCAACTTTACTCCAAGCTCGTCTTCAACAGTTTTCTTGAAGGGATCCATCAAAGGATCGTTGAAAACTCGAACTTGATGTGCAGCATCCTGGTGCACATACCCAGTCGCAAAAATTGAAAACTCCGGGAAAAATTGCGCTAATTCCTGGGCGGACGCAATTGACATGGTCAAGTTGCCTCTGCTGATAGCGTCAAGCTCCGTTCCTTGGGCAAATAGCGTTGCGTTATATCCAGGTTGGTAGTCTGCAAATCCAGCCACCATTGGTGCAAAAACTTTTGCCATGGCTGCCGATCTCATATCTGTCTCAGACCCGGCTGTCGCTAAAGTAAAATTCATTTGGTCTGCGGCAACAGTTGTGGCCGTAGTACCAGCAAGCATTCCTGCCACTGCTATCGCGTTCAACACTGAACGTCGCGTTAATTTATTTATCATAAAGTATTACTCCCATTATACGCTGTAGCACATTTCGTGCTCTACAATTTGTAACCATATTTTCTAAATTTAGCAATTTTTAACTTTTAAAATATGATATTTTCAACAAAATCCTCCTATTTGAAAACAAACCTTGTTTACATTTCAAGTTTTACTAATTTTTGTGTCAGCGCAGATTTTTGTATGGCTTCAATAACCCTTAGTGTCAGAAGCCCCTCTCTGCCAGACACCAAGGGTGCCTCTTCTCTTTTAATAACATTTACAAAATGAGTGATCTGTTTGTGTAAAGGATCAGATATTTTAAAGTCTATTATTGACGAACTCAAGGGTTGCCACCAGTCACGTTCACTCTTGTAAGACCATAAATTTAAATCAGGAATGGAAAGAGATCCGTGTGACCCACCAATTAAATAGCAACTTTCCTGGGCTGAGGGGTAAATAGGATTTTCTTTGGATGTCATTTCCCAGCTCCACGGTGAAACAATCGAATCTGAGACAGATATTGTTCCTATAGCACCATCTCTAAATTTTAATAAAGCGCCCGCCACATCTTCGTTTTGAAATCCTCTAATTGAATCGACGGCTTGCGCTTGGACTGTCTCAATTTCACCGCAAAAATGTCTTAAAAGATCAATATCATGTGCAAGGTTAACTGAAATTGGACCAGCTCCCGCCTTTTTTCTCCACGGCGCTACATTGAAATACTCGTCAGATTTATAAAACCAGCAATTTGCATGTACTGCTCGTACTATTCCAATTTCTCCAGATAAAATAATATTTTTTGCTTTTTGTATTATCGGATTGTAGCGCCTATGGTGACCCACAAGAACTGGGACCCCCATATTTTCAGCTTTTTCAACTAACTCACAAGCTTCTTGTGAAGAATTTGCAATTGGCTTTTCAATCATAATAGGACATTTTTTATTTATACAGATTAGGCCCTGCTTGCTATGCAACGGTGTCGGGGTCGCAAGTATAATTCCATCTGGAGATTGCTCCGAAAACATATCCTCTAATGACCCATATATTGGTAAATTTTTTTCAATTGCATAGTTGTGAGCATCTTCAGATAGGTCCACAATTGCTAGCAATTTTGCATCTTCAGTTTTTTCTATAATGTCAGCGTGCCGCTTCCCTACAAGCCCAAGGCCAACAAGAACTAAATTTATAGTGTTGCTCATAAAGTCTTTTTTTTACGCAAAAATTTTCATTAGGAAACCGTGTGACTTAACAAATCAATTTATAACGTAATCTCCCAACATAGCCTGGAACCTACGTAAGCAAAAAAATTGAGAACTACAATATTATATAGTGTTTTCAATTTGCACAGATATTTTCTGGCCTAAAGTATTTTATCTTGTATCACATAAAAATGTTAAAATTTGATAGCGTTCGAGTTGGGAATTCCATCTAGCGGTAATAAAGCCCTGTAATTATAAAAATCCGTTAGATTAGCATTCTGTACTTTGTGAGAAATGCCGTAGATGTAAATATTGTATTTTACATTTAGAGGCGATTATGCAGCGCAAGCGCACAATAAAAAGTTTCAGTTTCCCTGGATAGAGATGCTTCAAAGGGAGCGAATTTGTAAAAAGCACATTTTATGAATGGTCTGGAATATACGTTGGCCAAAATGTTAGCTAATTTGTTGTTGACCTAAGTCTATGCACCTAAGTAGATAAAAACGAAAACAAACGCTGCCAACGCAATAAGAACATAAAAGGCAATTTCACCACTAATTCTAGCATCAGATTTTTGTTTCTTACGGTCATCTTTTTTCATAAGTCAGATTTAGTATTTAGAGACACCATTTCCATAAGATTAAACATCAAGCCTAATCTCCTTCCAAATGTTCAATGCGATCGATTAGATAATCGAGTTTCTCATGATAACTTTCATCATACTCTTTATGATCACCAAGGCTTGCCAACATTTCACCAACAATCAATAAGGTTACAACTACTACGCAAACAGTAATTATAGTAACCATCACCTTTAAATATGTATCCATATTAGTTTCCTTTCTTCTCGCCAGATCACTCTAAGGATGATTTTCCTTGTATAATTCGTGGGCCCTCTAACAGGCTCATTTTGCAACCTTTCGCTATTTCCCGAATTTCATCTTTCATTAACCCCATAATTTTATTGGCTGTTTCTTTGTCAGAAAATTTTGAAACCGTAAAAATCTCGGTTGCAGATTTTTCAAAAACTTCACCGGAAATTTGTCCCGCGGCTAAGTTGCGAGGCATCATAGTGGACTCAATATAAGAAGTTATCATCTTTAACTGAATCTCACTGACTGCCTTTACATGAACTACACGGCAATACAAAACTTCATCTCACTCAATAAAAGCTCCATACTATTTACCAAACTCTTCAAGAAGTTTACAATATCCGACTTGGCTTTTCTTGAAACTAGAAAGTCTAAAGAATTCATTTGGTGCATGTATTTTTTCGTCATCTAGACCAAAAGCAAACATAGTCGCATGTATACCCAACTCTGATAACAAAGTTGACATAACTGGAATAGACCCTCCAACTCTGGTCTCCAACGGCTCCTTTCCATATAAATCATGCAAAACTCGGCCCGCTATTTGACTGGAGTTATGACCTCTTGGAACCAAAAACGGATCAGCATCGCCAGCAAGCTTTTTGACTTCAACGTTAACACCCGGTGGTCGGTTATTTTCAACATGAAGTTTAATTAAATCATATATTCGCTCAGGCTTCTGGTTAGCGACAAGCCTACATGTTATTTTTGCATGAGCTTGAGACGGCAGCACTGTTTTAGAGCCACCACCTTGATATCCACCCCATATCCCATTCAGCTCTAAAGTTGGACGTGCCCACAGTCTTTCTTGAACAGTATAACCAATCTCTCCAAAGGTTTCTGGAACGCCTAGTTTTTCAACATAGTCCTTTTCATCAAATGGGAGCCCAGCAAACATTTCTTTTTCTTCATCAGATAATTCGATAACATCGTCATAAAACCCTCGTATTGTTATCCTTCCATCAAGATCTTTCATCGAAGCTAATAAATGTGACAGTGCATGGATTGGATTGGCTATACCACCTCCATGAGTTCCTGAATGTTGATCACCACTCGCTCCTGTTACTGTAATTTCACACCCTACCAGCCCACGTAAGGCATAAACTAAACTAGGTTGATCCTCAGACCACTGTCCACCATCAGATGAAAATATCATGTCAGCTTTAAGTAGCTCAATATTTTCTTTGATGAAGGGTCCGATCGTCGGAGATCCAATTTCTTCCTGCCCTTCATAGAAAAACTTCACATTTACAGGGAGCTTTTTATCGCTAGAAAGAAGAGCCTCAATTGCCAGAATAGGTGCTAACATATTACCCTTATCATCTGACGCACCACGCCCGAAAATTTTCCCGTCCTTAACAAGTGGTTCAAAAGGCGGGTTATCCCAAAGTTCATATGGATCTGCCGGCTGAACATCGAAATGCCCATAGATAAGTACAGTCGGCTTGTCATCTCCAGCATTTAGCCAATCTCCATACACAACTGGATGTGTGTCCGTTTTCATTAATCGAGCATTGCTTATGCCAATCGACTGCAACTTAGATGATACCCACTCTCCTGCCTTAACAACATCCTGAAAATGCTCATCTGATGCCGATACAGATGGAATTGATATGAAAGTTTTTAGCTCATCAATAAAACGGTTTTGGTTTTGCTCAATGTAAGTACTCCAGGCCATAATAATTTTCCCTATTTTTTTTATACGTTATCAGCAAGTAGCTTGAACTTAAAGACAACGACTGCACAAGCAGAATGCCAAACTGCTATGGGCACTCGATCAATTTTTGTTATTACTATAAAATACTGATTGATATTGTCATTTGGAGGAAGATATGGTCACAGAATTTTCATTAAAAAATATGAAAGTCATTATTTCTGCCGGTGGTTCCGGTATTGGCAAAGCCATATTGGGACATTTCCACTCACAGGGAGCAAAAATTGCAACATGTGATATTAACCCAGATTTCGTCAGTAGCCTAAACGATCAGTATCCCGGAATATATACAGAAATTCTGGACGTCTCCAATGAACATTCAGTTCAGTCATTCTGTTCTAATGCAATAGAAAATTTAGAAGGTCTTGACTGTTTGGTGAACAATGCAGGAATAGCGGGGCCAACCAGCAAAATTGAGGAAATTGACGCGTCAGACTGGTCAGAGTGTTTAAATATTTGCTTAACGAGCCAATTTTTGTTCATAAAAAATTGCGTGGCAAAACTTCGGTTAAGTGAGAATCCTTCTATAGTCAACGTCTCCTCCGCTGCAGGAAAAATGGGCTTTGCCCTGCGATCACCTTATGCCGCTGCTAAATGGGGTGTTATTGGCTTAACAAAATCACTAGCTATTGAGTTGGGTAAAGACAATATACGGGTTAATGCTATTTTACCCGGTTTGGTAAAAGGCGAAAGACAAAAAAATGTCTTAATGGCAAAAGCACAGCGCTTAGGCAAAAGCTTTGCCGAAATCGAAAAAGAGGCATTCTCATTTACATCGATAAAGTCATATGTCTCCGCCGAGGACATAGCAAACCAGATCATGTTTTTAGCATCACCACTAGGGGCGAGAATTTCTGGACAGTCAATTGCCATTGATGGTGATACAAAGATGCTGGCCTGAGCCACAATTTTTAGGAAATAATTAAAAATTATTTTTCTTTTTTCCCAACCGGTTTCAAATTTTCAAACTTTTTACCAGTCTTGTCTTCAAATTCCTTTTCATCCCAGAAACCAATTAATATACCTAACTCAGCTGCTTTTTTTTGAGACTCTAAGACATCCTCAGTTCCGGTAGTTCTACTATGATGGCGCATTGCCCAAGACTCAAGAGCTGACTCTAACCGAAACCTTGCCTCTTGGTCGATCGTATTCGTTGAGCTAGCAAGGTCTATAAGTTCATGTGGATCAGAAAGTAAATCAAATAGGATCGGTTCAAACCCTTCACATCTTATGTATTTCCATCGTCCATCAAATATCATTTTTGTGTGGGCTAAATCTTGTTGTTGATTGAGCTCTTTTGCCATTTCAGACCAATGATAATCATGTTCACTGATAACATAATTTCGAGAGAAACCTGCTGTCCCCTCTAAAAGGGGTGTTAAATCACGCCCCTCAATTATATGCGGCTTAGGAGCACATCCAAAAAAGCTTAGAATAGTTGGCGCCAAGTCAATCATCTCAACAAGTTCAGTTTTAATACTCCCCCGAGATTTATCTGAAACTTTTCTAGGATCATGGATTATGAGCGGCACCTTTACAGCCATTTCATGATAAAAGTCCTTATCTCCCATCCAGTGATCACCTAAATAATCGCCGTGGTCAGATGAAAAAATAATAACCGTGTTTTCGCTTAAATTAAATTTGTCCATCCATTGGAATAACCGGCCCAAATTGTCATCTAGCTGCTTTATTAATCCCATGTAAGCCGGTATCACATGATCTCGCACTTCATCTCTAGAGAAGCATCTTGAAACCCGCGCGTTTTGATATGCACGAAGTAGCGGATGATTGGTCCACTTTTCTTTATCGGAACGAATTGGTTTATTGATATCCTCTTCTGAATACATTTTATGATAGGGAGACGGAACAATATATGGCCAATGAGGTTTAATATAGGATAAATGACAGAGCCAAGGTTGATCATTTTCACTAGCCTGTGACATGAAATCTATCGCTCTATTTGTCATATAAGCGGTCTCAGAATGCTCCTCAGGTATATTTGCCGGCAATCTTGAGTTTTTCAAAAGCCAACCAGATAACAAATCCCCATTTTCACTAAGCCCAGAATTAGCAAAGTCTCCCCAGGGATTATCTGAAGTATACCCATTTTCCGCTAAGTAATCATCATAAGAGGACCACCGCTGGCGCGCACTATTTGGATGCAATCCATCATCTCGCTCAAAAGGTACAAAACCACATTCAGAAACACGGACCCCAATTTCACTATTCGGATCAATGCCAAGCCAAGCCATTCCCTCAGCATCGGCAACCATGTGTGTTTTTCCAACTAAAACGGACTGTATACCATTTTTTTTAAGATGATCGCCAATAGTTCGCTCACCGACCCTTAATGGCATCCCATTCCAAGTAGAACCGTGACTTCTCACATATCTACCTGTGTAAGCGGACATTCTAGACGGTCCACAAACTGGAGATTGAACATAAGCATTATTAAATTGGACACCTCGCTTAGCAAGGGCATCTATATTGGGCGTATGTAATTTTGAGTGCCCATAACAACTTAGATAATCGAATCTTAACTGGTCAGCCATAATCCATAATACGTTAGGGGGAGAAGTCATAAGTTATTACCAGTAATAATCAATTTTTATGCCCGTTTGGCGATCTATAGGTTTCAGTCAGTGTTTTGTATAATCACTTAGAGGCCAAATATTCCCTAAGCAAAGTAATATCCACTTAAGTTCAACTTCTGAATTTTTTTTAATCTGCCTATTTATTAAACTCTATAAATTATTTTAGACTAATTTTAATCCTGATAAAAGCGATGTGCTATATCAATTTAGCATTTTGATATTTTTCTTTAAAGTTTGATCTACGTTGATAGGGCTACGGAGTGATTTTTTAATTGTCCTTTACGATTAATCCGTAGCTAGAATTGGATGGTCTCCCGATTCAGTTTGTTTATTTTGGCAGGGTTGAGAACAGTGTTACAAAATCGTTTTGTCTCTGCACTTTTTTAGCTAATACTTAGAAAATGATCCAAAGTTAAAAAGCAAGCGTAACAACTGTATTACAGAGGAGGTTGCTATGCTTAAACCGTGTTTAAAACCCTACCTAATTGGATACGTGAACGAACATTATGAAGATGTAGACGACCAGCTAGTGTTTGCATACGATGAGGCTCATGCAACTAAAATTGTGCTAGAGACTTATCAGGATGCTAAATTTGTTTTCCAATCTCGCCCAGCTGTAGAGCAATCTGCTGCGGCCTGATCTCAAGCCAAACAGTAACTTTCCATATAACAGATATTGATGTTTTGTATCAACGAATGTAAACTGCCTAAGCAGTTATACGGCAGTGTATCGTAGCATGTTTAAAAAAGTTTTTTTCACGTCCTTAGTATTACTTCTTAGTTCTTGTGGGACTACTAAAGGGGTTTTAGATGGAGCGGGGTCTATTCTTGAAGGATTAGCCTCTGACGTTCGAAGTGTTGGCGACTATTTGAATTAGGTTTCCAGCCAATATATCAAAAAAACTGGTTTAATTTGAAAACCTCATGTTTGGAAAATTTTGGAGATTAGATGTATCCATTCATAAGAATGGCGAAGGAGTTATTCGTTAACAGGTATGCACAAAACCTATCTGTTGGCGAAATTCATGAGTCATTTCATATTTGCTGGCCGTGGGATCTTGATTTCTGGTTTGAGCTAAATAATGGACGGGCACTCACATTGTACGATTTAGGTCGCATCCCATTTTCGGGCAAATCAGGTTTTAGTAGGGTCATTTTCAAGAATAAATGGTCAATGACGATGGCGGGTGCAAATGTACGATATAGAAAACGTATTAGGGCCTTTAATCGAATAAAAATGCAAACACGTACAGTTTGTTGGGACAGCAGATTCTTGTACATCGAACAATGTATGTGGAACTCAAAAAATGAGTGTGCTGGGCACATTGTTTATCGGGCAGCCTTTGTAGGAAAAGATGGAATTATTGATCCACAAAGAATTTTTGATGAAATTGAACTGAAGCAACAGTCACCTAAGATGCCAGATTGGTTGAGAGGCTGGGTTGAGTCAGAAAAGAAAAGACCTTGGCCTCCAATGCAAGAATAGCTTGCTTTAGTCTTTAGGAACTTGTTTTACTGCTTAAAGCAGCGGGAGACTAGTCTATGAATAATTCAAAAAAAACATGGGGTTGGTTTTTTTATGACTGGGCCTGTCAACCTTACAACACACTAATGGTTACATTTATCATAGGCCCATATTTCGCTACTGTGGCCGCCGAGTATTTCATCGCTAACGGACTAGACAGCGTGACTTCCCGAGCCAATGCTCAATATTACTGGTCTTTAACCATAACAATCGTTGGCTTGATAGTTGGCCTCACGGCACCATTTATCGGTGCGATTGCAGATACTTATGGCAATAGAATAAAATGGATTTATCTGTTTTCTACTTTATTAATTATTGGTGCTTTTAGTTCCTGGTTTGGCCTACCAGATGGCTCTAATTGGCATTGGCTATTGATCTCTTTTGGCATAGGGTTTGTAGGAGCCGAATTGGCTTACATTTTCAGTAATGCCCAACTACCATCACTGGGTGATAAATCTGAAACCGGTGCGATCTCTGGAAGTGGATTTGGGTTTGGATACGTAGGTGGCCTAGTATCTCTTGTAGTAGTCCTCACTTTATTTGTTGAACAGGAAAATGGAAAAACACTAATTGGCTTTGATCCAATTTTTGGCCTCAACGCTGAAGCTAAAGAGGGAACACGCTTCGTTGGCCCTTTTGTTGCTATGTGGTTTATCATTTTTTCCATACCTTACTTTATGTGGATTAATGATAAGTCCGAGCGGCGCATGGGCGCTAGCATAGGAAAGGGTCTGGGAGAACTTTGGAAAACTATAATTAGCTTGCGCAATAAAAAAAGTACAATCAGATATCTTATTTCAAATATGTTTTATCGCGATAGCTTGAATGGCCTTTATAGCTTTGGAGGGGTTTATGCTGCCTTAGTTCTTGACTGGTCGATTGTTCAAATTGGGACTTTTGGAATAGTTGCAGCACTTGCAGCAGCAGTTTGCAGTTGGCTCGGTGGTAAGTGGGATAGACGAGTGGGGCCAAAGCCAGTGATACTCATAAGTATACTTATCTTAACTGGTGTGTGTATAATAGTTGTTGGAATGTCCAGAGTATCTTTTTTTGGTATCCCATTGGCTGAAAACTCAAGTATTCCTGATAACATTTTTTATGGATGTGGAGTTTTAATTGGCGGCTTCGGAGGTACTCTCCAATCTGCCAGTCGAACCATGATGGTAAGACACACGAATACCTCTAATTCTACTCAGTATTTTGGCATATATGGATTGATTGGCAGAGCCACCGCCTTTCTTGCTCCAGCACTCATTGCATACGTTACAGCAGCGACCAACAGTAATAATCTTGGCATATCTCCGCTTATTTTACTTTTTTTGATTGGTTTATTTCTCATGCTTCGGGTAAATCCTGAAGGAGATGCAAGCTAAGCTAATTGTGATAGTTTATACTTGCAAAACTTTTGATCTGAATATAACGCTCATGCGTTAGTATTTACTTAACAAGTCACCGCTACCTTGGATAAAAAACGGGAATAAATTTTATGGAAAAACTTCTTATTGGCATTCTTGCCATGGCGTCAGTAGTAGTGGCGTCAAACATTCTAGTCCAATTCTTGTTGCTAGATGGTTTGCTTACTTGGGGTGCATTCACCTACCCCATTGCATTCTTAATTACTGATCTGATGAACAAAAGCTACGGCCCCAGAGAAGCTCGGAAAATAGTGCTTGCGGGATTTATCACAGGCATTTTATGCTCTCTTATAGGAAGCAAAATTATGCTACAGGGTGACGGCTACGAATATCCAGCGGTTGCATTAAGAGTAGCATTTGCATCTGGTATCGCATTTATTATAGCTCAATTTTTTGATATAGCTGTTTTCAATAAATTACGCTCAGCTGCATGGTGGAAGGCTCCTCTGGTCTCGTCGCTTCTCGCTTCTTTGATTGATACCACTATTTTTTTTACAATTGCATTTTCTTCTCAAATACCGCTGTTCTCAGAGGCAGCAAATGGCGAAATTTCTTGGGCATGGGAAATAGTTCCATTTTTAACCATTGGCTCCGACTCGCCGTTATGGGTATCACTCGCAGTTGCTGATTTAATGGTAAAGTGGATCATTGGATTACTAGCGTTAATCCCCTTTCGATTTTTTGTATCATTTTATTTACTAAAAGATAATAAAATATCTTGAAAAATTTTCATTCTATGACACGATAGATTTAGAATGAAACAAACGAAAGGAGGTGGTCCAGTGTCTAAAAAGGTATTGGAGAGAGGTGTCGGAACAGTTTGGAGTAGTCGCATCTAGGGCAGTCCTGAAAATGCAAAACTTTTAATTGGTGAGCCACCTAACCGGCCCATCTCCGAAAAATCTTGGAAGGCCGCTCTACCTGAGCGGCCTTTTTTAATGTTTTTTTAAAAGTAAAAAATGGTAAAAGCCAAAAATGCTAAAAATTGATGAAAAGGTAACAATAAAAAGTTGGGAATTAAGCGAGCAGTTTATAAAAGCTTCTGGACCTGGCGGACAACACGTCAATAAAACAAACAGCGCAGTGGAATTAAGATTTGAGGCCGAAAAATCACCATCATTATCTCAGATAGTAAAGATACGATTAAAAAAAATTGCAGGAAGTAAATGGACAAAAGATGGTGCAATTGTTCTTAAGTGCGATGATACAAGGCACCAAATTCGAAATCGAGAAATCGTGCTAAAACGCTTAAAGGATATGGTGAGAAAATCTTTAATCGCACCCAAAAAACGATTAGCCACGAAGCCAACATTAGCTAGTAAACGTAGGCGACTTGCTACGAAAAAAAATCGAGCTGATTTAAAATCTAATAGAGCGCGAATTTCAACAAAGGATATATCTTTTGATTAATGCAACCCCGAAATGGAATGTTTGGGCTATTTGTTATTAAAACTCACGATATTCATGATACCCCAATGTATTTCAATTCTTAAAACTTTTTTACGCCACTTTTTTCCAAAATTATGGGGATAAACTTCAATTTAAGCAAAAAAATCAAAAAAAAAATCATTTTATGCGAAATATTACACACTATTTGTTGTGTTATCACACAATATTCAGTTACAGTCACACCGTGAAGCCCAACTTATTGGGTATTTAATAAGGAGAAAAATATGTCAAAGCCAATGACGAAGACACAGCTTGTAGCGGCTCTGTCTGAAGAAATGGGTACAGATAAGAAATCTGCTAATGCAGCACTAGATGCAATTTGTGGGCTCATTACAAGAGAAGTTTCGGGCGGCGGAGCGATCACTTTACCAGGTGTTGGTAAAATCATGTGTCGCGCTCGACCAGAACGACTAGTGCGTAATCCTGCAACAGGAGAACAATTCACAAAAGCGGCTGACAAAGTTGTCAAAATGACAATCGCAAAAGCTTTAAAAGAAAGTGTGAATAGCTAATAACGATTAAAGTGGAATTCAAAAGGGGTCGCTTTAGGCGGCCCTTTGCTTTTTGGTAAATTGGCTTTAGATCCATTTTTTTTGGAGGAGATTTGAGTCTAAAAGCGTTAATTCTTGGCCTGATGTTTGCTTTTATTTGGTCCTCCGCCTTTACTTCTGCGCGCGTTATAGTGAGTCATGCTCCACCTCTTGGAGCACTTTCACTGAGATTTTTCTTATCGGGCATCATAGCGCTGATAATTGCTATTTGGCTCAGGCAGAACTTCAAGCTTACAAAAAACCAATTGCAGGCAACAATTATATTTGGGATTTGCCAAAATACAATTTATCTCGGTCTCAACTTTTTAGCGATGCAGTGGATTGAAGCATCTTTAGCAGCAATCATTGCTTCAAGTATGCCACTATTGGTAGCTTTGCTCGGGTGGCTGTTTTTAGGGCAACGATTATCTATCATTGGTGTTGTGGGGCTCGGGATTGGTTTCTTGGGTGTCACTATAATAATGGGATTTAGACTGAATACAGGCATAAGTGAGTTGGGTTTGATATATTGTGTCTTAGGGGCCGCAGCATTATCAATTGCAACACTTGCAGTACGAAATACTAATTCTGAAGGTAACCTGATGGTGATAGTTGGCTATCAGATGTTAATTGGTGGGGCTTCACTATCAATTTTTTCAATTATGTTAGAGACCTACATAATAGTATTTAATTGGGCACTTTTAGTTGCATTTGTTTATACAACTTTGGTCCCTGGCCTAATTGCCACAGTGATTTGGTTTTGGTTAGTGAATGAAATTGGCGCTGTAAAAGCAGCAACTTTTCATTTCTTAAATCCGTTCTTTGGAGTCACGATTGCAGCGGTAATGCTAGGTGAACCACTTAGTGTACCTGATTACTTTGGAGTTTCAATTGTGACTTTAGGAATATTGCTCGTACAAACTTCAAAGGAGAGTAGCTAAGGTCTTGAGATCTAATAGTTACCTTAGCCGATTTGGCCGCCAGCGTACCCAATTTGCCCTCTATTTACAATAAAATGATCCAAAAGCACACACGCCATCATAGCCTCTGCCACAGGAACTGCCCGTATTCCAACACATGGATCGTGGCGGCCTTTTGTTACAACTTCAGTTGCTTGACCACTTTTAGTAATAGACTTACGTGCACTCAAAATGGACGACGTTGGTTTTACTGCAAATCTAGCCACAATATCTTGCCCTGTTGATATTCCGCCCAAAATACCACCAGCATGATTAGAAGTGTATTCTGGGTTACCATCATCCCCGATAAATATCTCATCAGCATTTTCTAAGCCAGTTAACTCTGCAGCTTGCATTCCTTCGCCGATCTCAACACCCTTTACTGCATTTATGGACATCATTGCAGAAGCTATATCCATATCCAATTTACCATAAATTGGAGCGCCTAATCCAGCAGGCACTTTACTTGCTCGCACCTCAATTACTGCACCTGTAGAATTGTGCGATTTCCTAATCTCATCTAAATATTTAGCCCATCGTTCAGCGGCTTTCTTGTCTGGAGACCAAAAATCATTCTCACCTATTTCTTGCCAATCAAAATTACGTCTATCAATTTTGTATGGGCCTATTTGAGTTAGGTAAGCTCTTATTCGAATGTCTGGTATCAGTTGTGATAAAACTGCGCGAGCCACCCCTCCAGCAGCAACACGTGAGGCCGTTTCTCTTGCTGAAGACCTACCACCGCCACGGTAATCTCGAATACCATATTTCTGCCAATAAGTTATATCAGCATGCCCTGGCCGAAAGGTATTTTCAATCTCACTGTAATCTTTGGATCTTTGATCTGTGTTTTGAATGAGAAGCTGAATTGGTGTCCCAGTAGTCTTATTTTCAAAAATACCTGACAGGATTTCCACCAGATCTTTTTCACGTCTTTGCGTAGTATACTTACTTTGACCCGGTTTTCGCTTGTCCAGGTAATTTTGAAGGTCTTTTTGGGATATTTCTACACCTGGAGGACAGCCATCAATGGTTGCTCCGATAGCTTCCCCATGGCTCTCACCCCAGGTTGTTACGCGAAATAAATGTCCAAATGTATTGATACTCATTACAAGTCCCTGTGTCTACAGATGGTGTAAACCTTGATCAACTATTCCTCAAGTCAATTCCTCTTGATCATTATTAAATCTGTGTATATGAAAAAAGTACCTCGGGGTGCCTTTTGGCTGAGACATATGAATGAACCCGTTGAACCTGAACCGGTTAGAACCGGCGGAGGGAAGGTCTGGACGTTGTCCTGAACTACTCTCCGCCAGCATAAGGAGAGAATAATGTTTAAACTTACTTTTGCGGCGGGATTATTGAGCACAAGCATGGCCTTAGCTCAATACCCACTTTAACAGTATACGCACCAGATTATTTTACCTCTGAATGGGGTCCAGGCCCCTCTATAGAGAGTAAATTTGAGGAAACTTGTAATTGTGATTTAGTTTTTTCTGCAGGAGAACTATTACCAAGACTTGTACTTGAGGGTCAGACTACTAAGGCTGATATAGTAATTGGCCTAAATACAGATATCACAAAAAAGGCCAGAGATTTAGGAATATTCTCTCCTCACAAACAAGACAATAATCGTCTCAAGCTTCCTATTGATTGGGATGACGAAATATTTTTACCATTTGATTGGTCTTACGCCAGTTTTGTATTTGATACGACAAAAACAAAACCACCGAGTAGCTTCGAAGAGTTACTGAGTTTACCAAAAAATATTAAGATAGTGATCCAAGATCCCAGAAGTTCAATATCTGGTCTCGCACTGATTTTATGGGTTAAAAAAATATATGGGGAAAATGCTGGTGAATATTGGCAAAAACTCGCGCCAAAAATATTGACCGTTACTAAGGGGTGGTCGGAGGCCTATGGTCTTTTCACTGACGGAGAAGCAGCAGGGGTTCTTTCGTTCACAACATCCCCAGCATACCATATAGCGGTGGAAGAAGATATCACAAAGGAGGCGGCCATATTTAAGGAAGGACACTATCCTTTCTTTGAACTTGCAGCCAAAGTTAAATCGTCAAAAAACGAAGAACTTGCTTCAATGTTTATGAATTTCATTCTATCTGACGAATTTCAGGATTTAATACCTATGACAAATTGGTCTTATCCATCTGCACAAGACAAAGATGAATGGCCCTCGGTTTTCGCTGATCTACCGAAGCCAAAAGCAGCTGTTTATTTTTCAGAAAATGAAGCATCAGAAATAACTAAGCAGGCAATAGAAGAATGGCGCAACGCACTTTCTCAATAATCGCAAATACCCTTCTGCTTTTTGTAGTTTTTGGTCCGTTAGTTGTTCTTCTATTTAATGCGGACCAGAACCTTACTTTTACGAAAGCTGATTGGGCAGCATTAAAATTTACGCTAAAGCAAGCTGCTTTATCCTCACTTCTGTCGGTATTAATGGCATGGCCGTTGGCCTTAGCGCTATCTCGAAGACACTTTATTGGCAGGCGGCTTTTAATAATTACTTTAAGTGTGCCCTTCATACTTCCCGTGATAGTTGCTGTGTTAGGGTTATTATCAATTTTTGGTAATTCAGGGCTTTTAAACTCTCTATTAAAAATTTTTGGTCTCCCAGTATTTTCAATATATGGCCTTACTGGCGTGTTATTGGCTCATATCTTTTTCAATATTCCTCTGGCAACCAGGGCGTTTTTACTCGCTATAGCTCGGAGGCCAGCAGAACTCGAGCGCGTCGCCGACGGTTTAAACCTAAAATTTTTAATGCGTTTTTGGATACTAGACTGGCCAATCCTACGCTTGGTCGGTCCACAAATATTCAGTCTCATTTTTGCACTTTGCCTGACAAGTTTTGCCGTTGTTTTAACTTTAGGAGGAGGGCCTAAAGCTACCACTCTTGAATTAGCGATATATCAAGCATTCCGGTTTGAGTTAGATTTTGGAAGAGCAGCATTTTTAGCTTTAATACAACTTTCTATCGCAGCTTTGGCATGCTGTTTTTCAATCATAATTTTTGGTCTGCCCACAAATTTTAATAAAGGCTTAGATCGACAGGTACATAAAAAATATTTGAGCATCGGATCTACAGTATGGGATTTTAGCGTTATAATGTTACTTGGCTTATTCTTAATTTTACCGTTAATTTCAGTTGTTGCAGAAGGTGTTCAGCATTTTTATTTATTAGAAAACACTATCTGGACTTCAATATTAAACTCTATCAAACTTGCTCTTTGCTCAGCGCTAATATCAACAATTTTGGCATTGGGTTTTATGAATAAATGGGGTGAAGTAGTTGGAACTTTAAGCGTCGCTGTTTCGCCACTAATTATAGGGGCAGGCCTATTTCTCATGGTCCGTAATTATATAAATCCCTTCGAGATTACCTTCTGGGTTACCCTTACTGTAAATTCCTTAATGGGTCTTCCATTCTCCATTCGGATTATGCGTCCTGCATCTGACGAAATAGTATCAAATTTTAAAAACCTTGCGAATGCAATTTCGATGGGACCGCTTGCTTGGTTTTACTGGGTATATATACCCAGATTAAAAGAAGCCTTGACCTACAGTATGGGGCTTGTGGCAGCGCTATCTATGGGTGATTTAGGTGTAATTGTTCTATTTGGAGGTGTAGATTTTGAAACACTTCCACTTATAATATATCAGTTAATGGGTGCCTACCGTACGGAGCAGGCAATGGCATCAGCTGTAATATTAGTTTCAATTTCAATAGGAATTTTCTTAATCTTTGACAAAATTGGAAAGATGAAAAATGCTTGAGCTTAATTTTTCTTTAGTCAAAAATTATTTAAGTCTCTCAGCTAATATATCCTTGGAAGCTGAGAAGATTTACGCTGTAGTGGGACCGTCTGGGGCCGGCAAATCAACCTTTTTAAATATTTTATCAGGTTTTACCGAGATTTCAAATGGGTCCATAGTATGGAATAAGCAAAAAATTAGTACGCTACCACCATCACAAAGAAACATGTCTATTTTATTTCAAGATAATAACTTGTTCCCACATTTGACCGTTTGGCGAAATTTAGCATTAGCTGTTACTCAACGGCCGAAATTATCTGATGATGATAGCTCCCAATTGAGATCTGCTATGTCCGAAGTTGGAATACTGGGGCTCGAAAATAGAAAGCCTTCGCAACTCTCAGGGGGACAACAAAGCCGGGCAGCATTAGCTAGAGTTTTATTGCAAAAAAATAGCATTTTGTTATTGGACGAGCCCTTCGTCGCTTTGGGTCCATCACTTAAAGATCAGATGCTAGAATTAATCAAAAAGATTGCTAAAAATAGAAAATTGCTCGTTTTGATGGTCACTCATGACCCAGCCGATGCAAAAAAAATCGCATCTCATACAATCGTTGTAAAGGAGAGTACAGTACATGCTCCAATAGACACAAAAGAAGCCCTGGAACCAAAAAAAGGACCTTTATCAGACTATTTAGGAAACAATTGAGCTATAAGACATATCTACTCAAATCAGCTGATTTTGATAGGTCACCGATATTGTTTTCAACAAACTCTGAATTTACTTCAATTGAAGTGCCTGACTTATCGGGAGCGATGAACGAAAGCTCCTCAAAAACCCGCTCTATTACGGTATATAATCTTCGCGCTCCAATATTTTCTACACTCTCATTTACGTCAGCTGCTATTTTTGCCAGTGCATTTATTCCTTCTGGAGAAAAACTTACCTCAACCCCTTCTGTTGCCATTAGAGCTGTGTATTGAAGGGTAAGCGCGTTGTCTGTTTCAGTTAAAATTCTGACAAAATCGTCTTCTGTCAAGGCACGTAATTCAACTCGAATGGGAAGACGGCCCTGAAGCTCTGGTAACAAATCTGATGGTTTTGCGACATGAAAAGCGCCTGAAGCTATAAATAGAATGTGATCAGTTTTTACTGTACCATGCTTTGTGGATACCGTTGTACCCTCGATCAAGGGCAGCAGATCTCTTTGAACGCCTTCTCGACTAACATCCCCACCTCTTGCATCAGATCTTGCACAAACTTTGTCAATTTCATCAAGAAATACGATGCCGTTCTGTTCTACTGAATCTATTGCAGCTCTGGTAACTGCCTCATCATCTAACAGCTTATCTGCCTCCTCGCTCATCAATACTTCGTGGCTCTCTCCAACGGTCATTTTTCTTTTGACGGTTCTTCCACCCATTGCCTTGCCAAACAAATCAGATAAATTCATCATCCCCATTTGTGACCCCGACTGGCCGGGTATATCAAACATTGGAAGTGGGCTAGATGTGTCGCTCACATCCATCTCGATCTCCGTTGCGTCCAACTCTCCAGATCGTAATTTCTTTCGAAACATTTCCCTTGTAGCTTCTCTAGCATCTGCACCTGCAATAACATCTAGAACTCGTTCTTCTGCTGCATGCTCTGCATTCGCACGAACTTCATCTCTCATCCACTCTCGGGTCTGATTTATGGATGCTTCTACTAGGTCTCTAACGATTTGCTCAACATCTCGCCCAACATAACCTACTTCAGTAAATTTAGTAGCTTCAACTTTTATGAATGGAGCTTTAGCTAGCTTTGCTAAACGTCGACTTATTTCTGTCTTACCAACTCCGGTTGGACCTATCATCAAAATATTTTTTGGATAAACCTCATCCCTTAAATCATCACCAAGTTGTTTGCGACGCCACCTAGACCTTAATGCAACTGCTACTGCTCGCTTAGCATCTCGCTGTCCAATAATATAACGGTCAAGTTCTGATACAATCTCTCTTGGAGTAAGATCAGTCATTTTAATTCTCCAGTAAAAATCTAAAGTGTTTCAACTGTTAGTTTCCCATTGGTATAAACACAAATATCTGCCGCTATTGCCATCGCTTGGCGGGCTATATCTTCAGCATTCTTTTCACTATTCATCATACCCCTAGCAGCTGCCAGTGCATAATTTCCTCCTGAACCGATTGCCGCAACATCATGTTCTGGTTCTAAGACATCCCCAGCGCCGGTAATAACAAGCAATTGCTCTCCATCTGTTACTATTAGCATAGCCTCAAGTTTTTGAAGATACTTATCTGTCCGCCAATCTTTGGCCAGTTCTACAGATGCTCTTGCCAATTGACCGGGCATGGCGTCAAGTTTAGACTCCAAACGTTCCAGTAGTGTAAATGCGTCGGCCGTAGAGCCAGCAAAACCAGCAATCACATCATGCCCACCTGGAGACAACTTGCGAACCTTCTTTGCCGTTCCTTTAATGACCGTCTGACCCAGGCTTACTTGGCCATCACCAGCGATGACTACTTTTCCGCCCTTCTTAACGCCAATAATAGTGGTGCCGTGCCATGTACTAAATTCTTCTTGTGCCATCAGATCACTACTCCAACAAAATGTGCTCTAATTTGAGAAAAGCAAAATAAGCTACAGATTAAAACCGAATTTGAGGCCGGAGGCTATATGCTCTCTTCAATCCAACTTTGCAACGCTGCTTTTGGAGCAGCGCCGGCACGATTAGATACGACCTCACCATCTTTAAAAATAAATAATGCCGGAATTCCTCGAACACCCATTGAAGCAGCTGCGCTTGGGTTTGTATCAACGTCAACCTTTGCTATTTTGACTTTTCCTTGAAGCTCCACCGCCAACTCTTCCAATGCAGGTCCGATCTGTTTACAAGGACCACACCATTCTGCCCAAAAGTCTACGACTACCGGTAAATCCGAATTTTTAACTTCTGCATCAAATGTTGCATCTGTTACTGCTACTGTTGTCATGGAGTTCTCCTAAACTTTTCCTATCCGACATTTATGGTCGCGTCGTGGAAAGGTCAAGTCATTCAGATCGCGTCTATTGAACTTAGGGCCTTATTCACATCGATTTTCATCAGTTCGGCTGAGTGGGTCCAAATAATTCCTAACTCTATAATTTTTTTTGGAAATACTTTTTGCATTGAGATAGCATAAGCACCCATCTGTTTAAGTATTCCAAGGGGTATTTCGTCAGCGCTTGTGGGAACCTCTTGATTGGTTTTGAAATCAATTATAAAAACTGAATTCTCTGATATTACAAGCCTATCAATTACTCCAAGAATTGGTAACACTCCAATAGATTTCACAATTGTTGAAAACTGAACCTCTGCTAAAGTATCTGGAGCAAATATAAATTCAAAGCTCTTCTTTTTTAATATTTTTTCTGCCTGTTTAAATGCTTTGGTCTGCATTTCTTCAGCGACAGTAATTTCTGCCCAGTTTAAAAGGTTAGGCAGTATATTCTGCCAATTATCTGGATTAGTTTTCGGCAATTTTTCCAAAAGTAGGTGCACTATTATCCCAAAAATTTTTGCAGCATCATTTGTATCATCATAGGTGTCCGCATCAAAACTTTTAATACTCTTAGCTCCGGTTAAGCTCGAAGGATTTATAAATTTCTCACATTTTAACGGTGTATTTACTTTTTCTGTAAAAATAGGTGGTAATTTTACTGTTTTTTCTTTTTTTGCCAGCTTACCTGAAGACTGGCTTAATAACCACTCACCATGTCTATAAAAAAGACCGTCACCATTAGAAAATGATGTTGTCTTTGCAGCTAAATCAACCAATCCCTTTTCAATTTTTTTGTACCAACTCTCCCCAATATCGGATACATTACCTGCTGCTGCTACTATCAACCAAACCTCGGCTCGAGTCAGTGCAACGTACAATAAGCGATCTCGCTCAGCGGAATTTTGGCACTTTTGATCTTCATAAATTTTAGCTGTTTTGTTACTGCGCTCGGTACTGGAAAATTTTTTGAATGCAAAATTTCCAGTGAAAAGTATTTCATCTGATAGCTCATTCTTAAAGTCATTAGTCTCGGGTAAGATAACTATTGGCGCCTCAAGTCCCTTGGCACCATGAACGGTCATCACTCTAATTTGATTTGCAGAGCTATCGAACTGCCTTTTGATTTGGATATTCTCGTCAGAAATCCATGAAAGAAACCCCGTTAAACTTGGTATCTCAGAAATCTCATAATCCATTGCTTGGGTAAGCAAGGTATCTATACCTTCTTCTGCTTCTTTTCCAAGCCTCCCAATCAATAAGGATCGCCCATTGTGGAGAATTAATATTCTTTCAATCAGTTCGTATGGCCGTACAAACTCAGAAACAGACCTGAGATCCTCAAAAACTTTTAACTCACACAAAAATTTATTTGGGTCTTTTTTTAATGCTTGCCACAAAGTCATTTCTTCACGTGAATGTGCTAAATCGAATAACTGCTTCTCAGTCCATCCAAATAGTGGTGACTTTAAAACTGCTGCTAACGAAAAATCATCGTCCGCATTATCAATAAATGCCAGAAAATTGCATATATCTTTTATTGCAACTTCCCCAGCTAACCTTAACCTATCTGCGCCCGCAATAGGCAAATCAACATCCTTACAAGCCTTTATGATTTCATGAAAAATTTCTGATCTTCGTTGGACAAGAATTAAAAAATCACCAGCCTTAACTGGACGAAAAGTAGGCTTATTATTAACATTTTTTTGATCTGGGATTTGAATCCCCTCATCTATCATTCTCTTTATTTCTAATGCAATTAAACGAGCTAAACTTACAAAATGATCAGCCTCGCTGATTAACTCAAGAGTTTCTTCCCATTTTTCCAAGTTGGGATTAATTTTTTTAGGAATAATTGGCCATAAATCAATGCGGCCCGGCAATTCTGATTTAAATGCAATATGTTTTCGTCGCGAACCAAAGCTTTGGTCCTGACCATTTTCATAAACCTTATCAACAAGATCTAGAATTGCACGCGACGACCTAAATGAGTGGTCAAGAGAAGCTACCTGTAAAGCTTTATCAGCACTTTCTAACTTTGCAGAGAAACTATTACGAACCCTATCAAATTGCCCTGGATCAGCACCTTGAAATGAATAGATCGATTGCTTTTGATCACCCACGACAAAGATTGTTCTAGACCTATCCGCTTTTACACCTTGGCCACTTGTGAGTTCTCTAGCAAGTGTTTCAATAACTTTCCATTGAGAGGGACTAGTATCTTGAGCCTCATCAACTAAAATATGATCTATTCCGCCATCTAACCTATATAAAACCCAGTCAGCAACTTCCGAAGTAGTAAGAAGATTGACAGCGATAGTTATCAAATCATCAAAATCTAGAAGGCCTTTAGCTTGCTTTTGTTCTTTGTAAAATTTTAAAAAAGTCTCAGCAAATTTATGAATAGATAATGAAGTGTTAGCCGCCTGGTAAGAAAGTCTTCTATTCCTAAAGGCCTCTATGCAAATCATAAAATCGTCAATATCATCTATAAAATCCGCTAAAGTACCAGTTCTCATTTCTTTCGTTGAAAATTTTCCTAACTTTGCAGTAAAGGGAGCTTTCGCAGTTTTGCCGTATAGAAAAATGTTTTCAAGAAGTTTGAGACTAGTCAAATCAATGGAAGAAATTTTGCTAAGTTCCTGGGATATTTTTTGATCATTTTGACTCGTGGATTTCTGCAAGCACTCAGATATAATTTTCAGAAAATTCAGTGTACCGTCTTTAAAATGAGAACTAATATCATCATCTATCGAAACTTCACCATTTACTGCGAACGCTTCGTATATTTCTGACTTACTTTTACTTTTAGAGAAAACACCTCTTTTTGAAATGATTTTTGAAATAATATCTTCCCAATTGCTTGCGTTGGCTATCGTTAAAAAATGCTCAAAACTCTCTCTTGCTGACTTATCTTTTGAAATTATTTCAAGGACCCTTAAATATAGATCGCGCTGACTTCTCTCGTTTAATTCTCCAAACTGTGGGGATATACCTGCCTCTAAAGGAAATTTTCTCAACAAAGATGCACAAAATGCATGTATTGTTTGAATTTTTAAACCTCCTGGAGCCTCTATGGCTCGGGCAAACAAGGTGCGAGCCTTTTTAAGCTCAGCAATATTAAGTTTTCGTTGAATACCAGTTTCAAAAAGACTTAAATTTAAATCCTGATCTGCTAACATCGCCCATTTGCCAAGCCGGTCGAACAATCTATTTTTCATTTCCACCGCAGCAGATTTTGTGTAAGTTAAACATAAGATTTGCTCTGGCTGCACTCCATCAAGTAGCAAACGTGCGACCCTGTCTATTAGAACTTTAGTTTTGCCTGATCCAGCATTTGCGGTAAGCCAAGTCGATAGCCTGGCATCTGATGCTGCGATCTGAGCGCTTGTTGCAGAATTTATTTTCATAAAATTTCAACTTCAAATTCATCAGAAGTATCCCATTCACCATAGCGTGAGATTTGATCGTACGGAGAATAATCCTCTTTCAAAAAAAGAGCGCGTCGAGCCTTAAAACCTATGACAGGATTTAGATAAGCGGAGAGCAACTTACCTAACTTAAGCTCAAATTCCTCTAAACTTTCTAAATGAGTAGGTATTTGTACTTCTTTTGCATTTGGCTTAATCGGAACAAAACAGGCAGTCGCAATTTTAGCGTTAGTAATTCCTTTAAAGCCACCTTTTTGCAATATCAAAGAGAGTAGATAAAGTTGTTTATCAAAAGAAACTTGCTGTTTTAATGAGGGTAAAGTGCCCGACTTATAATCATAAATAATTGCAGCACCATTTTTCATCAAATCGACTCTATCGACTTTACCCAATATTTCGAAATTTATGTCTTTAATGATTAATTTACCACTTTGCTCAAAGGCTATCGGCGTGGCTTCCTCGTGGCGCTTAAGCTCATCATTAATAAATGATAATGAAATATCGTTTATTCCCTTCATCCAAAATTTTTGTAATATTTTGTTTGAAGTACTTACTTTTATGACCTCAGATGCTGTTTTCTCTAATTTTTCTATATGCTGATCTAAATCGGCATCACGATGCCAACTCATCATAAACTTCTCAAAGATCGAGTGGTAAACTATCCCACGCAAAGCGTAAGCAGAAAACTTATCGAGACGCTCTAAAGGCTCAATCTTTAAGATATGACGAACGTAGATAGAGTATGGGTCACGGATTAATGTTTTGATTTCTGTTACTGATAATTTTTTTGGTCTTACTTTTACAGGAGGTACTGGCTCAGGCCTGCATGCCTTTTTTATTTGCCTTGTTTTTTCTAATTCATTTATCAGTGAGAGATGTTGAGCTCCCCGAATGCGCATATTATCAAGAGCAAGTTTTCCTCCGTTAGAATTTAATCCCTCAAGCAGATTAATTAATCTACTTAGCCATCGCGAGGGCGTAGTTTCTGACTCAGAGTTTCTTTTAGACCTTGTTATCCAAACTTCCTTTGCCCCCACAGCCTGTTGGAAATCGTGAGCTGCCAGCCCTATCCTCCTTTCTGGCAAAAGTAGCCCTGCGTCTTTCCGCATTTTCCTATTCATCCATTGGTCAGGGTCTGGCTGGGCAGGCCAAATACCCTCGTTTAGACTACCTAAAATTAGTAGGTCTGCTCCACTCCCACGCGCTTCAAGTGTTCCCCAAATAAAAATATTATTGTGCGAAATATGTGAGTTTCTAACCTCATGGTCAGAAAAAATTGCATTGACCGTCCTGCTATAATCGAACGAAGACATTAGCGGCGCTGAACTAGCAACCGCAGAGATTTTTGCAATTATCTTTTTTGCCATCTCGCCAGCATTATGTCGCCACAAAGAGCTAGACATCTCTTCTTTTTTAGGATCACAACCCAATGCAAGATAATTCGAATTAAATACGTGTTCATTGAACCAATAACTAAAGTTTTGGGTTCCTTCTTTCCGAGCTTTCAATAAGAAACTCGATAGCCACTTTACCCATTTTTGAGAAAATTCGTAATTATTTTCTTTTAAAAAATTACTTAAATGTTCAGAATTTGGATCAACTACGGTATTTTTTCGGAGGAAAGTTTCTAATTTTGAAACTAAAAGCAAATGTCTTCCACGGTTTACTTGATCGTCGTGACATATTGGGCTTTTTAATAAAGCAATTAATTCAGACGAACTTGGCGGTGTATTTAAAAGGGCCGCTACTTTCCTTAAAAACCGGCCTGGCAAGGTAAGATTAAACGAAATGCCTGCGCTATCATCGGGTATAATTCCCCATCGCAAAAGCTCTGCCGTTACCTGTCGAGTAAGCCTTCGATCCGGGGTTACCAAAGCAACCCTTTTGTTTTGATGAACGGCCTGTCTGAACACCATTGCAATAGCCAAAGCTTCTTGTCTTTGGTTCTCAGCTTCAAATAAGCTTAACCCTTCACATGCACAGTCCAAATTTTCTAGCCTAGGGCCTTCTAACATCCAGCTATCCGTAAAGGGCGCGGGGCGCAGCGCAAGAGAAATTAATTTGTTACGAGGAATACTTTGGGAGGAGGCGACAGGCCAAATATCAACATCAGAATATTTGATATTTAAATCTTCAAGCATTTTGACAAATCGATACTGCGGATGGTCTTCACCAATAAGCGGATCAGAAATACTTCCAAAAACTGCTTCAGTCATATGAAAATCAAATCCGGGCAACACAATTACGCCCTTACGAAGCTTATAAACTCCTTTTATTAATTCTAAGGTCGTCCCACGAGAGCCAGTTGAGCCTGCTATAAAAATATGACTTTCTGGCGGATATTCTTCCCAGGCCCGCAGTAATGTCAGAACTTGCTTTCGTTGAAAACCTTCAGAGTCTGGCTCCAAATTTCTTTTTTCAAGATAGGTTGTAACGACATCCATAAAATGCAGAATACGCTGCCAATGACCGGAATGATCCTCTACATTTAAATTTTTTATTATTATTGGTTTGACGTTCTCACCCTGGAGTTCATCTATTAACTTTGCTAAATTATCGGTGAGATCATAAAGGGCTGATTTTGGTGCTAAATTAGGTTCTTGTTCAATTAACTTCTGAACAAGAGCCATTAACTCAAATCTATATTGCAAATGCGAGCTGGGCTTGGAATCTTTAAAAGTACCAATCAACTCTGATAGGTCAGATAAAACATGTACCTTGGGAATTAAGATTGTATGCAGTGATGCAAACTCTTCTAGCAACCTAAGTCGCATACGTTTAGTATTTACAATTATATTTACACGCGCCAAAACTTCCGGCGGTTTATCTGAAAAGAATTTATAAATTCCATATGCTAAAGTTCTTGGAAAATCTGCTCCACAAGGCATTCCAAATATTTTTTGATTTATTTCCATGAATTTAAAAAAGTAGGGATGTTTCTAGCCGTAATCAAGCTATCAAATTATCCTAATTTATCAACATATACTTTTTTATTTGGCAACATAATTTTCCAGGATCTTTTCAATGCGCTCATGCCAGTAATCAGAGCATGTCCAGCTGAAATTGATCTGTCTCTCTAGCTCACCAGTAATCAAAATCTCTACACTAAGAGCATTTTCTGGAACCACATCAACTGCTAAGTCCGGCCATTCAATCAAACAAATTTTGTCCTCAAAAGCGTCTGAAAGACCCAGTTCGATCAAGCTATCTGCATCGGTAAGACGGTATAAGTCAACATGCCAAATTTCACCTATCGAGGTCTCATATGTTTGAACTAAAGTGAAGGTTGGCGATGGTACTTCTTCTGGAAAGATTTGTTGCGATTGGATGAGTTTACGAGAAAAATAGCTTTTCCCAGCACCGATTTCTCCCTTTAGTAATAAGGTATCATTACCGTTCAAAATCTGACCAATTAGTACGGCTAACTCAGCCATTTGATTTTCATTTACACAATTAATTTCAAATCTCTGATTTAGCAAAATAAATTCTTTCGAAAAATTAAAGGCATTTGGTTAAGGTGTTTTCAAAAAACTAAAGTTAACAAAAACTACTTATTAAAATGACTGAATGTAGTTTTTGCCAATTACGGCATAATTTTTAATCAACTAAAATACCTGTAAGTTTTCATTTTCTCCAGCAAAATTAGTTTTCCTCTCAATGTCAGCACGTGACCAGAAAATTTCTACGATGGCACCCATGCGATCCGCCGTTTCTACTCCCACATTAGGCTTTGTAGCACCATTTGAAAAATTAAGCTTTGCATTTGTACGTTCTAATAAAGTTTTTGCAATAAATAGACCAAGGCCCATACCCTCATATTCTGGCTGCTTACCTCGAACTGAAGAGGGTTTCCGGTAACTTACGAATGGATCGCCGATACGTGAAATCATTTGTACAGGAAATCCTGGCCCATCATCACTTATGGTGATTTTTATGTCTACCTCACTCCAACTAAGTACAATCCAAACTTTGCTATCAGCAAAATCAATCGCATTCTGTATCATATTTCTCAAACCGTGAATTATCTCAGGTCGACGCTGGATCACTGGATGGGATATATCTTCTTTTGATTTAAGCTTGATTTCGAAAATTATCTCTACACCCCGATCCAAATGTGGTTCGGCTGCTTCTCGAATTACTTCAGAAGCTGGTGCATTGCGCATATGCTGGTCGTCTTTACCGGCCTGACCCATAGACTGAAGAATATCACGACAACGATCGGCTTGATCTCTAATCAAAACCGCATCCTCCAATAGCTCTTTCTTATCCTTTAATTCATCCATCAGCTCACTACTCGCCAACTTAATGGTTGCCAGCGGTGTTCCAAGCTCATGCGCAGCAGCTGCCACAACGCCGCCTAAGTCAGTAAGCTTTTGTTCTCTGGAAAGGGCCATCTGAGTCGCAAACAATGCATCAGACATATCATTAACTTCAACGGTTACTTTACGCGAATAGAATCCTAAAAATATCATTGAAATAACAATGGCAGTCCAGTTTCCAAAAATAAAAATATTGGGGACTCTTAAAATAAAACCTTGCTCTGTCAGTAGTGGGTAGTTGTAATTGGCCAGTAAGGTCACTGCGACTATTGCTATCACGCCAAGAGAAAGTGTATACCTAACGGGCAATGAAGTCGCTGAAATAGCAACAGGGGCGATTACTAAAACTGCAAATGGATTGTTGAGCCCACCTGTAAAAAAAAGCAGCAACAGTAATTGAAGTAGATCAAATAATATCATAGCCGTATTTTGTTTTTCCGATAACCGTTCATTTTTTGGAAAAACGAACATAGCCACAAGATTACCTGCCACTGATATTCCAATTGCAAAAATGATTAGATCAAGCTCTAAGCGTAAGTTATAGAATTGAACAGCAACAAGAACTGCTGCACTTTGACCAAGTATTGCGACCCAACGCAATAAAATCGTTGTACGTAGTTTAATCCATCGGCTACGCTGATTGTCTCTAGATAATGTTACTGCACTTTCGGGTATCATTGTCGCACCCTCTTTATTTTAAACGATATTCTTAATAGTCATGTATAACAGGGTAATGAGGCAGATCAAGAATATGACAAATATGAAAAACATTGTTTACCTATCGGTCGCTTCTTTATTCATACTTATCAGTCTAACATATTTGGCCACAACTCCAATTTGGCCTTTTAATAAAGAGGATAAGTTTGCTCAATGCCGAAATTCAAAAGTTACTGGTGGTTCTGCAAGCATTGGAGGAACTATCGAGTTAGTCGCCGCTGATGGAAGTACTGTTTCGGATTTCGAAATCTTTTCACAACCCTCTCTTGTCTACTTCGGGTACACATTCTGTCCTGACGTTTGCCCATTACATGTTTCTAGAAACGCTGATGCCGTTGATATGCTTGAAGAAAGAAGCATTCAAACAACACCAGTTTTTATATCCATAGATCCAACCCGTGATACTCCAGAGGTTTTACAAGAATTTGCCGAAATGATCCATCCACGAATGGTAACATATACTGGAAGCGAGGAGCAAATAAGATCTGCTAGCAAGGCTTATCGAACCTACTACAAAAAACAAGAAAGCGAGGATGAATTCTATCTGGTAGATCATTCAACTATAACTTATTTAGTATTGCCAAAGTATGGTTTTGTGGAGTTTTTTAGGGCTGACACTTCACCTGAAGTTATGGCCGAAACTACTGCATGTTTTGTTGAAAATAGCTAAATTTACAAGACATTCGAGCATAAAGTATTATCTATTAGGAATTGATGGAGTCAAAGGCAGGAGACAACCCGTGAAAGAGGTTGAAAAAAGAACAATTGGTGAAGATAACTCACTACTTATTTTAGACGACGATGAACCATTTCTGCGTCGTCTAGCAAAGGCCATGGAGAAGCGTGGTTTTTCTGTTGAAACAGCAGGGTCAGTTGCAGCGGGCGGTGCAATAGCCACAGCTCGTACACCTGCTTACGCAGTGATTGACCTGAGGCTTTCAGATGGCAACGGACTTGATGTAGTCGAAATTTTGCGTTCGAAACGTCCTGATTGTCGCATAGTTGTTTTAACTGGGTATGGAGCTATAGCTACCGCCGTTGCCGCGGTAAAAATTGGTGCGACTGATTATCTGTCAAAGCCAGCAGATGCAAATGATGTCATAAATGCTTTATTGGCAAAAGATGATGAGCTTCCTCCTCCACCTGAAAACCCAATGAGTGCGGACCGTGTAAGGTGGGAGCACATTCAAAGAGTCTATGAGCTTTGTGATCGAAATGTCAGCGAAACTGCTCGACGTTTAAATATGCATAGAAGGACACTGCAACGCATATTGGCGAAGCGAAGCCCAAAATAAGTTTAGTTAAACCGGCAAATCGAACCTTTTTGCAACACAATACTGATTGCCATCATTTTTGAACTGCTCATATTCGTAAAAACCTAAACTGTCATAGAATTTAATAGCTACCTTGTTAAAGATGCCCACCGTAGCGATTATTGAGATCATGTGTGTTTTACTTGCATATAGTTTAGTAGCGTGAAACAGCTGCTTCCCAGCACTAAGCCGTCTAGCATTTTTTTTTATATAAGTAGAAATAAGCCCCCAATCAGATGGTAGCTTGTCCACTCCAGCCCAATTTGGATCTGACCATTCAAGCAGTTGAAAGCCAATTATGGACTTTGCCTGAATAGCTACATGACCGCAAAGGGCAAATTGACTTTTAAAGTAAACCTTTTCAAATTCTAGAGGCGTCATGGTATTATTATTGAGCGTCTTTCCACCCTCGACAATTATCTCATTTAAGATATTAGATATTTCAATAACGTCATCAGATCGAACTTTTCGAACATAAATTGACATTAGATTTGATCCAATAGTGCTGAGCATTTTTCGATGTAGTCTTTTCGAACTAGTGCTGGTGGTCGGATCTGAATTGAAAATTGGGTTAAATAAGAGTGTTTGAATTTTCCAAAAAACTTATCTGCTTCGTATTTTGAGAAACCAGCTATTTCCATTGCCTCTAACCAAGCACTAACTTTATCTGCTTTCTTAATTTTTCTCTTAAGATCTAACGATACTTTTGCTGGCAAACCAAATCTTCTGTGAATGGCGACCGTAAGTTTTTCATCTAAATTTTCATACCCATAACCAACTGCCGCTTTCACTGGCGAAATAAGATCACCAAGTACGTATTCTGGTGCATCGTGAAGCAAAGCAGCTAGCCTTGCCTCAGAACTACTATTTGGATTCAACTCATCGAAAATCTTTTCTACTAACAGTGAGTGCTCAGCCACGGAATACGGAAAATCACCACTTGTTTGACCATTCCAACGAGCAACAAAGGATAGTCCATGGGCGATATCCTGAATCTCGATATCTAATGGCGTGGGATCCAACAAATCTAGTCTGCGTCCAGATAACATTCTTTGCCATGCGCGCTCTGGTTTCATAATACCGCCTTTAAATAAAAAGATTTTAATATTGTTTTTAAATACTTTAAACAAATTATTGATTAATTGCAGCCTTGTTTTAGTTGTGTTAGCAGACTTTAAAACGGAGTTTAAATATGGCCAATGATTACATAGTAAAAGAAATATCGCTTGCAGATTTTGGGCGTCGAGAGATGGATATAGCAGAGACAGAAATGCCAGGCCTTATAGCGCTCCGTGAGGAATATGGCGTTTCTAAACCTCTTAAAGGCGCTAGAATAGTTGGTTCGTTACACATGACGATACAAACTGCTGTTCTAATTGAAACACTAGCTACGCTGGGTGCCGATGTACGGTGGGCATCTTGTAATATCTTCTCTACGCAAGACCATGCAGCAGCAGCGATCGCAGAATCTGGTATTCCTGTTTTTGCGATCAAAGGTCAATCTTTAGAAGAACATTGGGATTACTTGGACCGATCATTTCAGTTTGAAGATGGCCCAAATATGATTTTGGATGATGGCGGTGATGCTACACTTTACGTTCTTTTAGGCGCCAGGGCTGAGGCGGGCGAAGAGATACTTACTGTTCCCCAATCTGAAGAAGAAGAAGTGATTAAAGTTCAAATTTATAAAAGAATTAAAGAGTCCCCTGGTTGGTTCACTAAAACGAGAGACTCCATACGCGGTGTATCAGAAGAAACAACAACTGGGGTTCATAGACTTTATGACCTTGTAAAAAATGGACAACTTCCCTTTCCTGCTATCAACGTAAATGACTCTGTAACAAAGTCTAAATTTGATAACAAATATGGATGTAAAGAATCTCTGGTGGACGGAATTCGTAGAGCCACAGACACCATGATGGCGGGCAAGACCGCAGTAGTGTGTGGATATGGCGATGTTGGCAAGGGTTCCTCTGCTTCACTGCGAGGTGCAGGAGCTCGAGTAAAAGTCACAGAGGTCGATCCAATTTGTGCATTACAGGCTGCAATGGACGGTTTTGAAGTAGTCGTTCTTGAAGATGTGGTAGCGAGTGCGGATATTTTTATAACGACAACGGGAAACAAAGACGTCATTCGTATAGAACATATGCGGGAGATGAAAGATATGGCCATTGTTGGAAACATCGGGCATTTCGATAATGAAATCCAAGTTTCAAGCCTTCGAAATCACAAATGGACCAATATTAAAGAACAAGTTGATATGATAGAAATGCCAAATGGCAATCGACTGATCCTGTTATCTGAAGGCCGATTACTGAATTTAGGAAATGCAACTGGTCACCCATCATTTGTTATGTCTGCCTCTTTCACTAATCAGGTACTTGCACAAATCGAGTTATGGACAAATGGCCAAAACTATAAAAATGAAGTATTTATACTACCAAAACATCTTGATGAAAAAGTAGCACGACTACATTTGGATCGCATTGGCGTAAAACTTACAAAGCTGGCGGTGGATCAAGCTGATTATATCGGGGTTACTCCGGATGGTCCTTTCAAGCCAGAGCATTACAGATATTAATTGAAAATTATTCCAGATTTATTCTTGCCTTTGAGGCCGTGACAGGAGGCTCTGTATCGCCTGCTTTAAAGAAATCTGACCAGTTACAAGATTGTTTATAGCTGCCATTACCGGCGTATCAATCTTGAATTCCTTCGCCTTTAGAATTACGGCACTGGAGGTACTTGCACCCTCAACAGTTATGTTTTTATCAAAAGATTGTTGTTTCCCCAGTGCAAGACCATATCTGTAGTTTCTAGACTCAGAAGACATACAAGTTAAACTTAAATCTCCTAATCCGGACAATCCTGACAGCGTTTCAGGCTTAGCACCAAAATAGGGTGCAACACTTAAGATTTCAGAATAACCACGCGTCATAAGTGCAGCTCGGGAACTACTTCCATAACCAGCACCAATAGTGACCCCACAACCAATAGCGACAACATTCTTTAAAGCCCCACCAAATTCAGCTCCAATTGGGTCATCAGACCAATAAAGTCTCAGAATCTCTGACCCTAGTTCTTTTTGAATATATTGTGCCAAACCTTCTACTTTAGAAGCGATAGTGAGGGCGGTGGGAAAACCTGAAGCCAAATCAGAGGCGAAACTTGGACCAGTAAGTATAGCTGTCTTTGTTGAGGCTATCTCCAGAATTGAGGTTGGGCCCAAACCAGTCAACAGTTCGAAACCTTTGCAGCAAGCGACTAATATCTTCCCTTTCAAAATTACTGCTTGCGACTCGACTAGAGACCTTAGTTTTTGCATCGGTACTGCAATCAATACTATGGAGCACTCTTTAATTTTATTAATATCATTGGTCACAATAATATTCTTAGGCAAAATGTAGCCAGGCAGTCGTAGCTGATTTTGTCTTATTTTCTGCACAGAATTGAATATATTTTGATTTTGTGTCCAAAGTATTAACTTTTCATTTGAGGATGATAAGGCAATTGATAGAGATGTCCCAAAAGCACCAGCCCCAAGAATTCCCACAGTCATGCTTTAGCTCCTCTTTTTCCACTTCCAAGCATTGGTGCTTTCTTTTCGTCTAGCGGCCAACGAGACCTCGGTGATAGAAAATAATCACTCTCATGTCCCAGAGCGTATAATTCCCCCGCAGCATATGCTATCATAGCAGCATTATCGGTACAAAGACTTAGAGGTGGCGCAACAAAGTTAATTTCCAAGCCATTACAAACTGACAATAAATTTGAACGAATTTTTTGATTTGCGGCTACTCCACCAACAATTGCGAATGTTTTAAGGTCTAAAAATTTTTTGCGTGTTTCAATTATTGCTCTCTTTGATTTTTCCAAAAGCACATCGGAGATAGCTGCCTGGAAACTTGCTGAAAAATCTTTAATGTCTTTTTCATATAGACCACCTTGTTGAATATCTAAATCCTTCAATGACCTTGATACGGCAGTCTTTAAACCCGAAAAAGACATATCACAATCGCTCCGATTTAGGAGAGGTCGGGGGAAATTAAATCGTTTGAAATCGCCGTTTGTTGCTTCGTTCTCAATAGACGGTCCCCCTGGTTGCTTCAAGCCCAGAAGCCGAGCCGTTTTATCAAAAGCTTCTCCAGGTGCGTCATCGATAGTACCGCCTATACGTGAAAATTTATCTGCACCTTTAACCAGTATAAATTGGCAATGACCTCCTGATGCAAGTAAAATTAAATATGGATATTCTATATTTCCAGTAAGTCGTGGAGTTAGCGCATGTCCTGCCAGATGATTAACACCAACCATAGGTAAATTAGCTCCATAGGCTAAACCCTTAGCACACATCACACCGGCAACGACACCTCCAATCAAACCAGGACCGGCAGTAACACCGATTAAATCTACGTCATCCAGACCCACTTTCGCCTCCTTGAAGGCGTTCGTTACCACATCATCTACTCTTTCAGCATGCGCCCTAGCGGCAATCTCAGGGACTACTCCACCATACTTTTCATGTAGTGTGTTTTGATTTACCACAACTGATGAAAGTATTTTTGAATTATTTTCTTCGTATGATACGATAGACGCAGCCGTATCATCACAACTACTCTCTATACCTAAAATTACACGAGCAGATAACTTCACTTTAAATCCCATTGTGCGAAAGTTTCGGGCCAGTTACCATTAAAAAAGATGACATACAAAAAATTAAAACCTAAATTAATCATAACAAGGCCTGTGGAATCAGCCAATCTTTTTGCTTCTTTTTTTGAAAGAAATTTGCAAAAAGAGCAAATAATAATATCCCCAGCGATCGAGATTAAATTTTTCTCTCGACCGAAAATATTAAGAAAAACCCCTAACCTTATCTTTACATCTTCAAATGGGGTAAAAGCTGCTGGGCAGGCGACAGATAATAATATCAGAGCTATATGTGTTGGAGATAGAACAACAAGTCTTGCCTCTTCTTTGGGTTATTCAGCTGAAAAATATGGTGATAATGTTGAACAGCTTATTAAGAAGCTTTGCTTAAATACAAATATTGAAGGAAATATTCTCCATGTTCGTGGAAAATATACTAAGGTTGCCCTTATGGATCGTTTACTAGTGGCAGGGTTTTTGTGCCATGAATGGGAAGGATATGATCAGATCGCTAAGAATCTATCATTTCATGCTTTAAATGCATTTAAAAATGGTGAAAAAATAATTTTACCAATTTTTTCGGAACGCAGTGGCCGTCTTCTTAAGGATCAAATCCCCAACTTCGATAAATGTCATATTATTGCAATAAGTTCAGCAGTAGCAAATGTATTCTTGGACGAAAGCCCAGCATCGATCAGTGAGGCTCAAACTCCAGATTTAGTTGGTATGAGGTCTTCAACAAAAACAGTTCTAAAAACGCACTTCTTGAGTAATTAACTTCAAAAGATTAGCGTTATATCAAATAACATTTTTATTTAGGTAAAAAATGACAGACGATAAAAAAGCGACAGCGGATAGCAACAAAACTATAGTGGAGCAATCTGAATCAGAGCAAAAAAAACTACCAAATACATCTTCAACTGATCTAGTTATTGATAATCAAAAAAAACCTAACGTTTGGATTATTTTAATATCAGTTGTCCTAGCTGCTATTACTGGAGCTATTGTAAGCTTTCTACTCAGTGTTAGTGTTGTTCCAAGTTTACCTATCTGGAATGAATTAAAGGCAGCCCAAACAAAGTCTGTAATTAATTACGATAAGCTATCTGTGCAGATAAATGAGCTAAGCACATTAGTCTCTAAGATAGGTAACAATATTCCAAAAGAGGTTGATATACTACCAATTGTTAATGAATTAAAAGAACTAAGCAAAAAAATGCAGACTATTGAAAAATATGATTTTTCCCAAAGCGATGTGGGTATCAATAGAATTGAAGCCCTCATCGATGACAGAACCAAGATACTGACAGAAGATATTTCTTCATTAGACACAAAACTTGAAAATAACATATCCGCTAATTCAACAAAGCCTAATGAAAATGCCAAAAATCTTCTGAGCGAAGCACTATCGTCCATGCAAAACTCTCTGGCAACAGGCCTGCCTTTCCAAAAAGCCCTAGCTGAATACGAAATGGCTAGTGGTGAGGAAGCACCGGCTATCATAAAGCGCTTTGCAAAAACTGGGCTATCAACTCAAAGCGACTTACTTGAAACATTTCCCCAGTATGCCCGAAACCTTCTAGATATTGATCAAAAAAAACACTCTTTAGACGAGAAGGATGGGTCAGACATTATCAAATTTTTACAAAAATTCGTCAAAACAAGATCAACGAGCCCCCAGGTTGGAAACAGTAATGACGCCATTCTGTCTAGAGCTGAATATTCAGTTAAAAATGGCAAAATAAAAGAGGCGTTAGAAGAATTAGACCAACTGCCGTTAGAATTACAGGGTGAAATGAGCGATTGGTATAACAAAGCAAAAAATCTTTTAGAGATCGATAATGCTATAAATCAATTAATCCATTTCCATACAGATTAGGACACCTGGAATGCTAATATCACTTTTTAAGATAGTTTTTTTTATAGTGATAATTACGGTCATTGCACTTGGCGTCACATATTTGATGGATAATGACAAGTCCATGTTAGGCGAGGTTTTTATAAATATTGGTACAACTGAATTTATACTCACTCCTATTCAGACAGTCATATTTTTAGGCTTAATTGCATTATTTGCAATTTTGGGTCTGAAGTTATTCTCACTCTTTCTCGCAATCTTGAGTTTTATTAACGGTGATGAAACGGCTATCTCACGATATTTCTTAAAAAATAAAGAAAGAAAGGGCTTTGGTGCGCTATCTGAAGGCTTATTAGCTTTAGCGTCAGGCGAGGGCCCACTTGCTCTCGCAAAGGCAAATAAAGCAGAAAAATATCTTAAAAAACCTGAGTTAACAAATTTGCTTGTTGCCCAGGCAGCAGAACTTTCCGGAGATCTAAATAAAGCCACTAAGACATATAAATCCCTCATCCAAAATCCACAAACTAGGTTCGTAGGCCTACGCGGAATACTAAAGCAAAAATTAGCAGAAGGCCAAACCGAAATAGCAATAAAAATCGCTAAAGAAGCATTTAGTATAAAACCAACACATACTGAAACACAGGATATTTTGCTTCAGCTTCAAGCTGAGTTAGGCGATTGGCAGGGAGCGCGAAAAACACTCGGCGCAAAGTTTAAAAAGGGATCAATCCCCAAAGACATTCATAGACGCCGTGACGCTGTTTTGGCATTGGCAGAAGCGAAAGACCTACTGAATGAAAAGGCTTCAATAAAACAACAAGAAGCAGCCATTGAGGCAAACAGATTATCACCCGACCTAGTACCAGCTGCGGTACTCGCTGCTCGTGCCTACATACAAAGAGGTAATACACGTACTGCGATCCGTATAATAAATAAAGCTTGGCAGTCACAACCACATCCTGATCTTAAGATTGTTTTCTATGAAATTTTTGCAAACGAAAGTGACGAAGAGAAACTCAAAAGATTGCAGAAACTTTGTAGGTTAAATCCTGATCATTTGGAATCTAAAATTTCTCTATCGGAGCTATATTTGAAACAGGAAAACTTTCCAATGGCTCATAGGGTACTTAAAAAGATACTAACGGAGGACCAGGATACTAGAGTACTTACTCTCATGGCGGTAACTGAGAGAGGTAAAGGAGGAGATGACAAAACAATACGTAACTTGTTAAACCTTGCAATTACAGCAAAACGTGGGCCGCAATGGATATGCGAAACATGTAATACCACTAATACGGATTGGGAACCAATCTGCGCAAATTGTTCCGCTATGGATTCGTTAGAATGGAAAGTCCCAACACAAGAGACAACAAATTTCACTGTAAGCGACGATTTACTCCCATTTCTAGCTGGAGAAATAAAGATGGACGTTCCAGGAAACAAAGCTGAATCGGAAAAGCCTACAAAAAAGCAAAATAATAAAATTAAATAGCAATAAACTCTTGTACTTGCCGATACTTGAAATGTTGCCTAAGTAGTAAGGGTAGATGAAAGAGTAATACGTATGATGGCAATTTATGGACCTTTACGCTTAATACTGGATGCGGCCTTTTTTATAATGGTCGTACACATTATTTTTAGCTGGCTTATATCCTTTCAGATTTTAAATTTACGTCAACCAATTGTAACACAGATGTGGCTGGGGTTGAATAAACTACTAGAGCCGATTTATAGTCCCATAAGAAACATACTACCAGACACCAGACCTCTTGACCTAGCTCCGTTAGTTGCATTTGTAATTTTGATTTCGTTGAGAGATTACATTTTACCAGAATTATTATTAAAATAGTCTTTAAATATAAATTTGATATTCCATTTGAAATGCCATGCCATGCAAAGTAGTTTGTGTATCATGAAACTGGACGTATTGATTAAAGAGACCTAAATAAACTTTTTATTGCTTGGAGTTTAAATGTTAGTAGTCGTATCACCCGCAAAAAAACTTGATATGTCACCAATTGATGCAGAAGTGACATCGGTACCCCAATTTTCCAACGAAGCACATGATTTGGCTCAGATTGCGTCAAACCTAGGCAAGGATGGACTAATTTCAATAATGAAAATTAGTGAAAAACTGGCTGATTTAAATTTGGAGCGTTTTAAGTCTTTTGGACATCAGGATAAAAAAGCTGCTGTTTTTGCTTTTGCCGGTGATACGTACCAAGGATTTGATGCTGCGACCCTGAATTCAGATGGATTGCGTTGGGCGCAAGACCACTTACGTATACTCTCTGGTTTGTATGGCATTCTTCGTCCTTTTGATGAAATCGAGCCATATCGACTTGAAATGGGAAGCAAGTTTAATATCCGTGATCATACATCTCTTCATGATTTTTGGAAGTCCCGAGTGTCATGTGCGCTCAACGAAACTGCAAAAGAAACAAGTTCTAAATTTCTGGTAAATTGCGCAAGCCAAGAATATTTTGGATCCGTAGCTCCAAATATTGTAAATATGAAAATTATAACTCCAACCTTTTATGAAAATACAGAGAAAGGACTGAAAGTTATCAGCTTTTATGCAAAAAAGGCCAGAGGGGCGATGGCACGCTACATTATGGAAAATCGCATTAATGATCCAAATTCATTGTTGGAATTTGATTTAGGAGGCTATAAGTATCAGCCTGAAAGTTCTACGTTAGAGGCTCCCATTTTTATTCGAGATTAAAAAGCTTTAAAATGAAACGAGCCAAGGGCGTGACCCTACGGAAATATCAAAAAGGATCATATTATGTCGGTTATGGTGTTTGGGCATAAATCACCAGATACAGACTCTACAGGATCACCGATTATTTGGGCCTGGTATCTTAAACATATTAAAAATATTGATACAGAGCCTGTTCTGCTAGGAAAACCAAATAGCGAAGCACTTTTCATGCTAAAGTATTGGGGAATACAGATACCTCAAATAATTGACAAATTGGACAGTGGAAGCTCGGTTGTAATAGTTGATACAAATAACCCTGATGAGTTACCTGAAAATATCAATGACTGCGAGATTCAGACAATAATTGACCATCATAAGCTGGTTGGTGGGTTGCAAACGAAACACCCAATTGATGTAGTCATCCGGCCGTTAGCCTGCACTGCAACGGTTATGATAGAAATAATGGGAGCTGATATCACCACCAAAATGCCAACAATGATAAAGGGAGCTGCGTTGAGCTGTATTTTATCGGACACTCTCGAATTTCGCAGTCCAACAACAACAGATTTAGACAAATCAATTGCTAAAAAATTAGCAAAGGACTTAGGCATTGATATGAAGTCATATGCCTCCCAACTCTTCACAGCAAAATCAGATGTTTCAAACTATACGGATCCAGAATTAATTTTAATGGATTCAAAAAAATATAATGTAGGGGATAAAAAGCTGCGTATATCAGTATTGGAAACCACTAAACCTGCTGAAATTCTTAAAAGAAAAAAATCCCTGCTTAAAGCAATGGAAGAAATTGAAGAAAAAGAGGGTGTTGATCAGATTTTATTCTTCGTCATTGATATATTGAAAGAAGAGGCAACCCTTTTTATACCAAACGAGTTAGTAAAAGAAATTACTGAAAAGTCTTTTGGTGAAATCAGTGGAGGAGACACTATAGTTTTACCTGGTATCGTCAGTCGTAAAAAGCAAATAATACCACAACTAAAATTATAAACATTTAGGAAATTTAACCAACTAGGTGGCAACAGTGACACTGATAATAAATAGCCTGGATGAGATAGCCCATCAATACGATGCTTTATTTGTCGATCTTTGGGGATGTGTACATAACGGAATTACAGCCTATAAATCTGCTGTAGAAGCACTAATAAAATATAGAGAAACAGGTGGAAAGGTTGTGTTGCTTACAAACTCACCAAAACCAAGAGTTGGTGTCGAAAAGCAACTTCATCATTTGAATGTTCCAGCGACATGCTTCGATACGGTTGCAACTTCAGGTGATAGCGCTAGAGCAGCAATGTTTACAGGCGTAGTAGGAAAAAAGGTTTTTTTCATTGGGGAACCTCGCGATCAATTATTCTTCGATCCCATATCTATTATCAAGTCACCAATTGAAGTTGATCAAGTATCTATAAATGATGCTGAAGGTATCGTTTGCACCGGACCTTTCGATGGATCTGCAGATCCAGTAGTAAATAGAGAGATTTTTTTATTCGCTATAGACCAAGGGATGAAGTTTTTGTGTGCAAACCCTGACATAGTTGTAGACCGTGGATCAGTTAGACAGTGGTGCGCAGGCGCTCTTGCTAAAATGTATACTGAAATGGGTGGAGAAAGTTTGTATTTTGGCAAACCACATAGTGCTATTTATGATTTGGCCAGGTTACGAATGGCAGATCTTAATACAAAAATTACTGACAAAAAGATTTTAGCTATCGGTGATGGAATCAACACTGATATAGAAGGCGCCAACTCCGAAGGAATTGATAGCTTATTTATAACAGGTGGTTTAGCTGCGAAAGAAACTAAAACATCGATTAACCCAAATCCAGAAGCATTAAATCAGTACCTTTCAGAACAAAAAGTAACATGCACCTACAGTATTGGCTATCTACGTTAGCTCAAACTTAAAATTAAGTATGCGCACATGTTAAATTTAACTTGATTTTCTGCATTTGCAAAGTAATAAAGTTACACTAGTTTTAATGGATGAGTAGCAATATTTCGTCTTGGAGTAAGAATAACATGCTAGATAATCAGCCACGCGGAACAATTTGCATTGAAGATATAGAAATGGGAATGACCCGTTATCTGCAAAAGTACGTCACCGATAAAGATATTGAGATGTTTGCCGAAGTCAGTACTGACCATAATCCAGTACATTTAGATGATGACTATGCCCAGGATACGATCTTTGAGGGTAGAATTGCCCATGGAATGTTAACAGCTGGATTGATTTCAGCCGTTATCGGAGAGCAGCTGCCAGGTCACGGTGCGATTTATATGAGCCAATCATTGAAGTTTCTGGCGCCAGTTAGACCGGGTGACCTTGTTTATGCTGAGGTTAAAGTTACAGATATTCAAATTGATAAGCGTAGAGTAAAACTTGATTGTAAGTGTGAAGTAGATGGTAAAAATGTTCTTGTGGGCGAGGCCATGGTATTAGCACCTAGCCGTAAATTTGATTAATCATCTGTACTATTAATTTCAAGCTATCTTGCACCACTGCCCGACTGGCGCTAATGCATTCATTATGAGAATAATTAGAGACTACCAGTATGTGGAACCTAGCGATACCAATGCCGTTGCAGCAATTGGTAACTTTGATGGCGTACATTTAGGGCATCAGGCGGTTCTAAAAAAAGTTCACAGTATTGCAAAAGATTTGCGCGCACCGGTAGGGGTTGTAACTTTCGAACCTCATCCAAGGAGCTACTTTGCTCCTGATGCTCCTACATTTCGGTTAATGAGCCCCGCTGCAAAAGCAACTAGGCTGGAAAAGCTAGGTGTGGAAAAACTATACGAGCTTAACTTTAACGCTCAGATATCAAAACTAAATCCTGAAGAATTCGCGCGTAAAGTATTATCTGATGGCTTAAAATTGCAACATGTTTTGGTTGGCCAAGACTTTTGTTTTGGAAGAGGCAGAAAAGGTAATGTTCAAATTTTAAAAGATTTAGGTGCCAACCTTGGCTTTGGAGTTACTACACTTGAATTAATTAAGGGTGATCATGGTGAACTATCATCAACATCGATAAGGCACCTATTATCAGACGGAAAGCCCAAAGAAGCGGCAATTCAGTTAGGACATTGGCACAGAATTGAAGGGCCTATAATTGGAGGAGAACAGCGCGGCCGTATTTTAGGCTATCCAACCGCAAACATGGAATTGCACGAATTACATCTTCCCAAACTTGGCGTTTATGCTGTCTTGATTGATATTTTGGACGGACCATATAAAGGGAGCTTCAAGGGTGCTGCTTCTATAGGGGTAAGACCAATGTTTGGTAAGAATACTCCGAATTTAGAAACTTACATTTTTGATTTTTCTGGTGATATTTATGGAGCTCAAGTTTCAATAGCGCTCGTAGAGTATTTAAGGCCTGAATTGAGTTTTGATACTGTCGACATACTAGTCAAGCAAATGGCATCAGATTGTGAAAAAGCTAAAGAGATTCTATGTAAAACATGATAGATAAAAAGAAGAACGACCCAAAATTTGCTTACAAGTTTTGGGAAAAGAAATCATTAAACAATTTGAATGCCTTAGAATGGGAAGCCCTTTGTGATGGTTGCGGGAAATGCTGCCTTAACAAAATAGAAGACGAAGAGTCAGGAGAGGTTTTCCTAACAAGAATAGCATGCAGGCTTTTTAATGATAAAGATTGCCTTTGTACTGACTATACAAATCGTCAAGAATTCGTCCCAGAATGCATTAAGCTTACTCCGAATACGATCAAGCAAAATGCTTATTGGCTCCCATCCACCTGTGCGTACAAGTTACTTTACGAAAATAAACCATTACCGGATTGGCACCCATTGTTGACAGGAAATACTGAGTCTGTCCATCACTCTGGTATTTCAATTCAGGGAGCTACTGTTTCAGAGAAATCTGTAAACGAAAATGATTGGGAAAATCATATAATTTTGGAACCAACATGAATTTTGCGTCAGACAACACAAGCCCTGTTCCGCCCCAAATTATAGAAAAGATAAAGGCAGTAAATGATGGGTATCAAATTAGTTATGGCGAAGATGAATATATGCACGAACTATCTGATCGTATCAAAAATATTTTTGAAAAAGATGAGGCAACAGTTTTCTTAGTTTCCACAGGCACAGCGGCAAATTCACTAGCATTAGCCTGCCTCTCTAATCCTTGGGATACTATTTTTTGCTCACCAGTATCCCATCTACATCAAGACGAATGCAATGCTCCGGAATTTTTTACTGGAGGAGCAAAACTTACTTTAGTTGGGCAAACCGACAAAATTAATCCTTCTGAACTTAACGCTACAATATTATCTGAAGAAACTAGAGGTATACATGGACCACAGCGTGGCCCAATTTCAATAACACAAGTTACAGAAAAAGGACGGTGCTACAGCTTACAGGAAATTCATCAAATTTCTGAAATAAAATCTAAATTTAATTCTAAGCTTCATATGGATGGAGCAAGATTTGGAAATGCTCTTTCAGCGCTCAATTGTACAGCAGCGGAAATGACCTGGAAAGCGGGAGTAGATGCTGTAACGTTTGGGTGTACTAAAAATGGTTTAATGGGAGTAGAGGCCGTAATTTTCTTCAACAATAAACATGCCAGAGAGTTTGAATTACGAAGAAAGAGAGCAGGACATCTGTTCTCCAAAAATAGATACCTGTCAGCGCAAATGCTTGGTTATTTAGAAAATGATCTTTGGCTTGATTTAGCCAAATCAGCAAATTCCAGTGCAAAAAACTTGGCTGCCTTATTGAGCTCTTTATCGTATGTAAAATTGCATCACCAACCCGATGCAAATATAATTTTTGCAGATATGCCCCGTAGAATGCACCAACAGCTTTTACAATCTGGAGTAAGATATTACTTAAGAAATGGCAGCTTCGAAGGGGACTTAGACGAGTCTTTGACCGGACGTTTTGTATGTTCATGGTCAACCACAGGAAAAGATATAGAAGAACTTTCAGCAGTGGTTAAAAAATTTATATATTAAAAATCAAGATTTTCGACTGTCAGTGCATTTTGTTGGATAAATTCCCGTCGTGGCTCAACCACCTCCCCCATTAAACGCGTGAAGAGATCATCGGCTTCTGCCGCATCATCTATTTTTACCTGCAAGAGCGTTCTTGCATCAGGATCAAGCGTGGTTTCCCATAATTGATCAGGGTTCATCTCCCCCAAACCTTTGTACCGCTGTAAGTTCAGACCCTTTTCACCTTCAACAAAAATAGATTCCAGGAGGTCTAATGGACCACGAATAGGCTGCGATCGGTCTTTACGAAGTAATTTTGCAGGTTTGCCATAAACCTCTTTCAGACTATCCGTTAAGCTACCTGTCTTTCTAGCTTCCCCAGACCTTAACATCGGCCCGTCAAGCGTTCGCATTTCCTCCACGCCTCTTAATATGCGAGTAAGCTTTATACCGTGATCTTGTGTTTGACGCCCTTTCCATCCCTTTTCGTATTCTAATGCTATAAGGTTTAAGCGTTCGGCAACTTTATCAGCCGTTCCTTGTAAATCCTTTTCAACCACGCCAGGCACAAAAGCCCCAGCGATTGCTGCTTGCTCCAGAATATGGCGAGGGTAATGTGTCGGAAAAGCCTCCAGAACTCTTTTGAGCTGACGTGCTTCTTCAACAACTCGAATTAGATCCTTAGAAGAAATTTCCGAGTCGTCACTTAATCGCAGAATACTGCCTTCACTGCCCTGCTGGATAAGAAAATCCTCCAGAGCAGATTGATCCTTAAGATAAACTTCTGATTTACCTCTTGAAACCTTAAACAGCGGCGGTTGTGCAATATACAAAAACCCTCCCTGGACTAATTCAGGCATTTGACGATAAAAGAAAGTAAGCAAAAGAGTTCTAATATGAGCCCCGTCAACGTCTGCATCAGTCATTATTATTATTTTGTGATATCTCAATTTATCTATATTAAATTCGTCTCGTCCAATACCAGTTCCTAGTGCCATTACTAAGTTACCAATTTCTTGACTGGCAAGCATACGATCAAAACGAGCACGCTCTACATTAAGAATTTTACCTTTTAAGGGTAAAATTGCCTGAGTAAGACGATCTCTTCCGGTTTGTGCTGAGCCTCCAGCTGAGTCACCCTCCACCAGAAAAACTTCTGCCTTTGAAGGATCTTTCTCAGAACAGTCTTTTAACTTTCCAGCCAAATAATTGACGTCCATTGCCGTTTTACGACGTGTTAACTCACGTGCTTTACGAGCAGCTTCTCTAGCTAAAGCAGCCTCAATAATTTTGCCAACTATTACTTTTGCCTCGTTCGGGTTTTCTTCAAACCACTCAGAAAGCTTTTCATTCATTAAACCTTCTACAGCAGGGCGAACTTCAGATGAAACAAGCTTATCCTTAGTTTGTGAACTAAATTTTGGGTCTGGTACTTTCACGGAAAGAACACATGTAAGGCCTTCCCGCGCATCATCACCCGTAAAATTAATCTTCTCTTTTTTTGCTATGCCACTGGTTTGAGCGTAGTTGTTTATCGTCCTGGTTAGCGCCCCTCTGAAACCGGCCATATGGGTTCCGCCATCCCTTTGGGGTATGTTATTAGTAAATGGTAAAACATTTTCATGATAACTATCGTTCCACCACATGGCCACCTCAACGCCAATTTCATCACGTTCACCGACAAAGAAAATAGGCTCTTGCATTATTGAGGCCTTGGAGCGGTCCAAGTATTTCACAAACTCTTTTACCCCCCCTTCATAAAAAAGCTCTGCTTTCCGAACTTCGGCGGGTCGCTCATCGATTAGTATGATCTTTACCCCAGAATTTAGAAATGCGAGTTCACGAAGACGCTTCTCCAGTATTTCAAATGAATATTCTAGATTAGAAAAGGTGTCAGTAGACGCCAAAAACCTAACTTCTGTTCCTCTTTCTAGGCTGGCTTCTCCTATAACCTTTAGATGTTCAACTGTTTCGCCATGCTCAAATCGTGCAAAATGCTCTTTTCCATTACGCCATACTCGAAGCTCTAGCCATACAGATAATGCATTTACAACGGATACACCAACACCATGAAGTCCACCGGACACTTTGTAAGAATTACCATCAAATTTACCCCCTGCATGGAGCTGTGTCATGATTACTTCTGCAGCTGATACCCCCTCCTCTTCATGAATATCAACTGGGATACCTCTGCCGTTGTCTCTAACCGAAACGCTGTTGTCAGAACAAATTTTAACCTCTACATAATCCGCATGTTTGGCAAGGGCCTCATCTATCCCATTATCAACAACTTCGTAGACCATATGATGTAAGCCTGACCCATCGTCTGTATCACCTATATACATCCCAGGTCTTTTTCGAACAGCCTCTAAGCCTCTGAGAACCTTGATAGATTCAGCATCATATTGTTGGGTGTCTTGCTCGCTTTTGGACATTAATGTCCCCTTTTTTATTATTTGATTTAGTATACTCAATTTCTCACTAAATGTCACGTCTTTCGGTACAATCAAATGTCAATAATTACGGCAAAATCTCTTAAGAACTTGTCTCTTTTTACATTGCCGTTAAAGTGTTTTAAAAGGAGAAAAGTATGGCTGTGGCCAGAGTAAAATCTAACTTAAATTTTTGGTCAGAACGCGTAGATTTAGCTGCAGCTTTTCAATGGACTGCGAGGCTTGATATGCATGAAGCTGTAGCTAATCATTTTTCACTTGCAGTTAGCAATGATGGAACCAGGTTTTTAGTTAATCCCAAAATGGTTCATTTCTCAAGAATTAGGGCCAGTGACTTACTAGAACTGGATACAAAAAACCCAGATACAATGGACCTAGCTAACGCACCAGATCCAACTGCGTGGGGTTTACACGGCTCTCTGCATAGGTTGTGCCCACATGCTAAGTGTGCAATGCACGTACACTCGGAATACGCAACCGTTTTGGCAAGCCTAAAAGATAGCAACCTTCCTCCAGTAGATCAGAATTCTGCAATGTTTTTCAATAGAGTAATAATAGATGATGATTATGGTGGCTTAGCCTTTGAAGAAGAGGGCGAAAGATGTGCAGCACTTTTCTCAGACAAAAAGAAAAAAGTGATGATCATGGGTAACCATGGTATTTTGGTAATCGGCAGTAATGTACCAGAGACTTTTAATCGTATGTACTATTTTGAACGGGCAGCCAGAACCTACATTAAAGCACTTCAAACTGGCATGAAGCTAAAAGTCTTATCAGCTAATATAGCAGAGAAAACAGCAAGTGAACTTGAAAGTTACCCAGATCAAGACCGCAAGCACTTGGATGAGTTAAAAAAAATCCTAATCAGAGAGGGATCAGACTTTCAATCATAAAACTCACGATAAATTAAATGAAAAGTAACTTGATAATGATTATCAATTGCATTGACAAGCTTTCAGATTTTTCTATGTATTGACAAGCTGAGTTGATTTGGAGACGAGCCAGTGAAAATTATCAAAAAGATCCATTCATGTTGTATATCATATGGAGCACTAGTTTTTTGTATTATTTCGCCCTGCCACCTTTTAGCAGATAAATTTAAAGCAGTTACTACTTTTACTGTGATCGCTGACATGGCGAGAAATGTGGCCGGAGATGCCGCGATAGTTGAATCAATAACGAAAGCTGGAGCAGAAATTCACGGATATAGCCCTACACCAAGAGATATTGTTAAAGCACAAGATGCTGATTTAATACTCTGGAATGGCCTAAACTTAGAGCTTTGGTTTGACCAGTTTTTTTCAAATCTTTCGAGTGTTCCAAGCGTTACCCTGACAGAAGGTATAGATCCAATAGATATTAGAGACGGGGAATATGCTGGGAAACCAAATCCACATGCGTGGATGAGCCTCGATAGTTCATTAATTTATGTCGATAATATAAGAAATGGGTTTATAAAATACGACCCTGTAAACGCAGAAGCGTACAATAGAAACGCAGAAGCATACAAACGTCAGATTAGGGACACAATTTTACCATTAAAGAGCGCCATACTAGCGGTTCCAAAAGAAAAAAGATGGTTAGTATCCTGTGAGGGGGCATTTAGTTATTTAGTTAGAGATTTTCAGATGAACGAGTTGTATCTGTGGCCAATAAACGCTGGTGCGCAAGGAACTCCTAAACAAGTGAAGAGGGTCATTGACAGTGTGGAAAAATATAATATTCCCACTGTGTTTTGCGAAAGCACAGTCTCTCAAGCGCCTGCTCAACAAATATCGCGAGAAACCGGAGCAGCATACGGAGGCGTTTTATATGTTGATAGCCTCACAAAAGCAGATGGGCCAGTGCCAACCTACCTTGATCTTTTGAAAGTAACGTCCGAAACAATAGTCGCGGGCTTATCCCAGTAACGGTCCCTGGAACCAATAAAGGATAGCCAAATGAAGGAAGAAAAACCTGGCATAATAACCAGTGATTTAACCGTAACGTACAACAACGGGAATACGGCTTTACGCAATGTTTCCTTTGAAATACCTCAAGGCACAATAACAGCATTAGTAGGAGTTAACGGAGCAGGAAAATCAACTTTGTTCAAAGCACTTATGGGTTTTATGCCAACAATAAAAGGTGAGATATCAATTCTCGGCCAATCAGTAAAATCCGCACTTAAAGGGAATAGTATCGCATACGTACCGCAAGCAGAAGAAGTGGATTGGTCATTTCCCGTGCTAGTGCGAGATGTCGTTATGATGGGTCGATATGGCCATATGGGGTTTTTTCGAAAAACGACCCCAAATGACATATTAGAAGTTGATTATGCATTAAATCGTGTTGGAATGGCCGGTTTTAAAGACCGACAAATCGGTGAATTATCTGGTGGTCAAAGAAAAAGAGTTTTTCTAGCGCGTGCATTAGCACAAAAAAGTCAGGTTATTTTGCTAGATGAACCCTTCACGGGTGTAGATGTAAAGACAGAAACAGCCATAATCGAACTTCTTGGGGAAATGCGAAAAGAAGGCAAAATAATGCTTGTTTCCACTCATAACCTTGGGTCCGTCCCAGAATTTTGCGATAGAACAATTTTAATCAAAGAAACGGTTTTGGCCTATGGAAAGACTGAAAATACCTTTACACGTCAAAATTTGGAGCTCGCATTTGGTGGGGTTCTTAGGCATTTTGTTCTGAACGGAACAGACCTTCATGACGACGACGACAGGCGCGAAGTTCGCGTAATTTCGGATGATGAGCGCCCCTTCGTGCTTTACGATAGCAACAAGAAAAACGGTAAAGATGTTTGACGCATTAATAGAGCCGTTTTCTTATCAATACATGATAAACGCCATGTGGGTCAGCTCCTTAGTAGGAGGCGTATGTGCCTTTCTATCAGCTTACTTGATGTTGAAGGGGTGGTCTCTCATTGGCGATGCTCTCAGCCATTCAATAGTACCAGGCGTAGCCGGAGCATATGTGTTAGGATTACCATTTGCTCTTGGCGCCTTCGTTGCTGGCGGACTTGCAGCATGTTCAATACTTTTTTTGCAACACCGCTCTAAGCTCAAAGAAGACGCAATAATAGGAATTATTTTTACCTCGTTCTTTGGCCTCGGTCTGTTCATGATATCATTATCGCCAATGTCTGTAAGCATCCAAACAATTACAATGGGTAATATCCTGGCAATAACACCCACAGATACATTCCAATTAGCAATAATTGGCTTTGTGTCTCTTTTCATTTTAACAGCAAAATGGAAAGATTTTATGGTTACATTTTTTGATGAAACCCATGCTAGATCTATCGGTTTAAGTCCAAATTTACTGAAGGCACTATTTTTTACAATTCTTACTGCTTCTTGTGTTGCGGCTCTTCAAACTGTTGGTGCGTTTCTAGTAATTGCCATGGTTGTTACACCTGGAGCCACCGCCTATTTACTTACAGATAGGTTTCCAAGATTACTGATAGTAAGTGTTTTTATTGGCACGTTAAGTAGCTTTCTTGGTGCTTATATTAGCTATTTTCTAGATGGTGCTACTGGTGGAATAATTGTTTCGATATTGACCTTAATATTTATTTTTACTTTTTTCTTTGCACCAAAACATGGATATATTAATTCCAGATGCCGAGTGACTTTAGAAGCAGACTCCAATCATGGCTGACATATTAACTGCTCCATTCCAATATAGTTTTATGATTAACGCTTTCTTAATAGCGGCTATAATATCAATCCCTACAGCTCTACTTTCGTGCTTTTTGGTGCTTAAAGGCTGGTCGCTCATGGGGGATGCAATAAGTCATGCCGTTCTTCCAGGAATAATAATATCATACTTGCTACATATACCATTATTAATTGGGGCCTTTTGCTCTGGTATGGTTTGTGCAATTGCATCAGGGTTTTTAAGTGAGAATAGCAGGGTCAAACAAGACACTGCGATGGGTATAGTTTTTTCAGGGATGTTTGGATTTGGCATTGTTTTATACACAAAAATATCTACCGAAGTACACCTCGATCATATATTATTTGGAAATATACTAGGCATAAGCATTGAAGACTTGATAATCTCTTTTTTGATTTCCAGCTCAGTCACGATTCTAGTAACCATAAAAAGACGAGACTTTCTATTACATACCTTTGACCCAATACAAGCTCGTTCTGTCGGAATCCCTGTTCGCTTAATGCATTATGGCTTTCTAGCGATGGTATCTATAACAATAGTAGCTACCCTATCTGCCGTTGGAATCATACTTTCAATCGGCTTGTTAATAGCCCCAGGAGCAATAGCTTTTTTGTCAACACACAGATTTGATCAAATGCTTTTCATTGCTACGATAATTTCTCTATTATCCAGCTTTCTCGGTATTTATATAAGCTTTTATATAGACAGCGCACCCGCTCCAACAATTATTTTATTGCTCTCAGCATGTTTCATATTAATGCTAATTGGTACGAACCGAAAAGTTAAAAAACATTAAAGAGACAGAATCTAAACACTATCATATTGATATATTGTTGTGCACATGCGATTGTTTGTTGTTTCTGAAAAATGCCTGGTCATAAATAATGAATGATAAATTATTTAAGAGAAACAAAGGATGCGAACTCGACGTTGATTGGGTTATGTCTCAGAGTGCAAATACTCCGGCGATAGAGCGTCGCGCCGCCACTCTTGGCACTCGCAGGTCAATAAAGAAAGATCATCAGGCCGCCTGGCTTCTGAGGGCAATCTCGTGCATTGATCTAACCACTCTATCCGGAGACGATACACCAGGTCGCGTAAAGCGGTTATGCACTAAAGCCATCAGGCCTATTCGACCAGATTTAACAAAGGCTTTAGGAATAAATAACCTCCATGTTGGGGCTATCTGCGTATACCATGAAATGATAGAAACGGCCATCGCATCACTAGGTAATAGTGGCATCCCAGTTGCTGCAGTCTCAACCGGCTTCCCTGCTGGTCTGTCTCCTTTGACTACACGATTATTGGAAATCAATGAAAGTGTACTGGCGGGAGCTAAAGAAATAGATATTGTTATTTCTCGCAGACATGTACTGACTCAAAACTGGCAAGAGCTATTTAATGAAGTCAAAGCATTTCGGTCTGCATGTGGAGAAGCACATCTTAAGACAATCTTAGCGACTGGTGAATTGGGAAGTTTACGAAATGTTGCGCGTGCATCAATGGTTTGTATGATGGCAGGAGCTGATTTCATAAAAACCTCGACAGGAAAAGAGAGTGTTAATGCTACACTCAGTATTTCTATTGTTATGGTGCGTGCAATCCGAGAGTACTGGGAAAGAACGGGGTTTAAAGTAGGTTACAAACCAGCAGGTGGAATCTCAAAAGCAAAAGACGCTCTAGTTTATCTAAGTCTTATGAAGGAAGAATTAGGAAATGATTGGTTGGATGCTTCTTTATTTCGCTTTGGAGCATCTAGTCTTTTGGGAGATATTGAAAGACAATTAGAGCACTATCTAACCGGTTCTTATTCGGCTAGTTATCGACATCCGTTGGGGTAGAACATGCAAATTAAAAGTATCTTTGATAAAATGGATTATGGTTCGGCACCTGAAAGCGCTTTGGAGGCTCAAAATTGGCTGAAAAAGCACAAGTATAACTTTGGAAATTTTATTAATGGCAAATGGAAAAGCTGCGAAGATCATTTTGATACTATAAACCCAGCTAACGATGAAATATTGGCAAAAATTGGTCAATCATCACCAACCGATATAGACTACGCAGTAAAAGCAGCTAAAGCAGCTCAAAAAAAATGGTCTAAGGAAAATGGCCATAAACGTGCTCGAATTCTTTACGCTATAGCACGTCTTCTTCAGAAAAACTCTCGGCTTTTCGCTGTTCTAGAAACTTTAGATAATGGAAAGCCAATAAGAGAGTCTCGTGACATTGATATTCCTCTTGCTCAAAGACACTTCTATTATCACGCTGGAATGGCTCAGATAATGCAGGCTGAACTTCCAACTCGTTCGCCGATCGGAATATGTGGTCAAATTATTCCATGGAATTTTCCACTTCTAATGCTTTCATGGAAAATAGCACCAGCCATAGCAATGGGAAATGCTGTGATACTGAAGCCTGCCGAGTATACATCCTTAACAGCTCTTTTATTCGCTGAACTGTGCGTGTCAGCAGGCGTCCCAAATGGTTTGGTAAATATTGTAACTGGCGATGGCAAAGTTGGGGAAATGATTGTTGGCCACAAAGATATCGATAAAATTGCATTTACCGGCTCAACGGAAGTTGGAAAATTAATAAGAGAAAGAACAGCTGGATCGGGTAAATCTTTAACGCTTGAGTTAGGCGGGAAATCCCCATTTATCGTGTTTGATGATGCAGACCTCGATAGCGCTGTGGAAGGAGTTGTTGACGCAATTTGGTTTAACCAAGGACAAGTTTGTTGTGCCGGTTCCCGTCTGTTGGTGCATGAGGCAATTTCAGAACAATTTTATGGAAAACTTAAAGCTAGAATGAAAAATCTACGCTTGGGCGATCCTCTGGATAAGTCCATAGACATGGGTGCCATTATAGATAAAAAACAGCACAAAAAAATTACTCAAATGGTTTCTCAAACGAACGGAAAAGTTTATCAAGCTTCATCAACAGTACCAGAGAAGGGCTGTTTCTTTCCCCCGACCTTAATCACAGACTTGCATACAGCTGATCCACTCATGCAAGAAGAAATTTTTGGCCCAATACTGGTTTGCACAACATTTAGAACCCCTTCTGAAGCCATAGAATTATCAAATAACACTATGTTTGGGCTTGCGGCCTCAATATGGACTGAAAATATTAATTTATCCTTGGAGTTAGCACCAAAAATTAAGGCTGGTGTAATATGGATAAACGGAACAAATATGTTTGACGCTGCTGCTGGGTTTGGCGGCCTAAAGCAAAGTGGTTTTGGCCGAGAGGGTGGATGGGAAGGCCTGTTAGCATACACTAAGCCAAAAAAATACTCTTCAAAAAGCAAGAAAATTCAAACAATTAAAAAACAGAGTATTAAGGATGATTATATTGACCGAACAGCAAAGCTGTACATTGGAGGAAAGCAATGTCGACCAGACAGTGGCTATTCACAGTCAATTTTCGATCATAAAGGAAAACCTTTAACCCAGGTCCCGTTGTCAAACCGCAAAGATATTCGAAACGCCGTGGAGGCGATGAACTCTGCACAAGCTTGGTCACACTCTACCGCACACTTAAGAGCTCAAATACTATATTACATGGCCGAAAACCTATCAGCAAGAAAGGCAGAGTTTGTCAAAACGCTGCAAACATTAACTGGCAACTCGGGTTCTGAAAATGAGGTTGAATTTAGTATTCAAAGATTATTTTTCTATGCTGCTTGGGCAGATAAATTCGATGGTAGCGCCAGAGACGTGCCTGTAAAAGCCATAGCGCTGGTAATGAACGAACCAATAGGCAATTGTGGCGTTATATGTGATGACAAGTACCCTCTGCTTGGATTTATATCAGCAATGGCGCCTTTATTCGCCACTGGAAATAGATCGATTATTATTCCTTCAGAGCTTTTTTCCCCTGTTGTTACAGACTTCTATCAAGTCTTAGATACCTCAGACGTTCCTCCAGGGTCTGTTAATATAATTACTGGCAAACACAGTGATTTAGCAATCGAAATGGCTAGTCATATGGATATTGAAAGCGTCTGGAGCTTCTCAACTTCTGATATATCTACAGATATAGAAAAAGCATCTTCAAGTAATTTAAAACGCACATGGGTAAACAATGGCTTCACGCGAGACTGGTATAACGAGGAAGGTTTCGGCAAAGAATTCCTGATAAATTCAACAGAAAACAAAACAATCTGGATACCATATGGAGAGTAAGTATAAATTATACATTTTTCTCTCTAGTTTTAACTCTGTGTTTTACATTTTTATTTTTTGTTTTTTTGTATTTTTTCTTAGTAAATTTAGACTGAGTAATTCTACTAACACTCGTTAGAGGTTCATCTTCAAGCTGAGTAAGTTGAAAAACTATACCACCAGCCAATGGCTCAACCTCTTTAAGTATAACCCTAACTGACATTCCTAATTCGAGCGTAAGTCCTGTTTTTGAGCCAATCAGTCTATTTGCAGATTTATTGTATTTAAAATATTCTTGAGCTATGGTTCTTACTGGAACTATACCATCTGCTCCCGTCTCATCAAGTCTGACAAATATCCCGAAGTTTGATACCCCACTTATACTCCCACAAAATTCGCTTCCAATTTTCTCTGCTAAAAATTGAGCAAGGTACCGGTCATTAGTATCACGCTCTGCAACCATAGAGCGGCGTTCGCATTCAGATATTTTTTCTGCCGTATGGCTAATATTATCGATATCTGTATTTTTGAGACCATCATCACCTAAACCAAGCGCAAATATCAAAGCACGATGAACAATAAGATCAGAATAACGTCTTATAGGTGAAGTGAAATGGGCATATTTGGACAAAGATAAGCCAAAATGACCAAAATTTTCAGGTGAGTAATAAGCTTGATTCATAGAACGTAAAGTGGAGAGATTTATCAAGTCACGAAAAGGCACTGATTCTGCCTGAGCTAATAATTCGTTGATGTGAATAGCCTTTATATTTTGCCCCTTCCGCAAATTTAACCCTGCTGAGCGGGCTGTCTTTCTCAAAACCTCTATCTTCTCTTTCTCAGGCTCTTCATGCACCCTAAAAACTGTTGGTATTTTATTTTCAGATAATGTTTCGGCAGCACAGACGTTCGCAAGAATCATAAACTCTTCTATTAATTTGTGAGCTTCTAATCTTTCTTTGAACCTAACTTCTGTAACAATCCCTTTTTCATCGATTTCGATCTGCCGTTCAGGCAAATTCAATTCAAGAGGTCCTCTGGTCTCTCTAGAAATTTTTAAGCTATAATATGCTGAGTATAATGGCTTTAATACTGTTCCTAAAAGATTGAGAACTTTTGCTCTTCCGATACCTTTATCCATGGCCTCTTGTACTTCACCATACTCCAGAGATGCACCAGACTTAATAATTGCTCGTGAAAATTTATGGCTTAATTTATTTCCAGCTGAATCAATTTGTATTTTTACAACTATGCATGCTCTATTTTCACCCTCATGCAAGCTGCAAAGATCTCCAGAAAGTCTGTCAGGCAACATTGGAACAACTCTGTCTGGAAAGTAAGTTGAATTACCCCTTAAACGCGCCTCGTTATCTGTTGGGCTTCCAGAGCGTACAAAATGAGCCACATCTGCAATAGCAACCCAAATCAAATGTCCTCCAGGGTTTGCTGTATCTTCGTCAGGCATTGCATAACAAGCGTCATCATGGTCACGAGCGTCTCCAGGATCGATTGTAATAAACGGTATGCCAGTATAATCATCCCACTTTTTATTTTCTATCAGCGTTGATTTCTGAGATTCAAGCAGCACCTCGTCCGGAAAAGTATTAGAAATTTTATGTTGATGAATAGCAATTAGAGATATTGATCTCGGAGCCGATGGATCGCCTAATCTTTCCGAAATACGAACCTTTTCAGAACGAATTCTCTTTTCTGATATAATTTTTTCTACTTCAACTAATTCTCCATCTTTAATAACCACACCCTCATCTAGCTCCACAAGCCAATCGCGACGAGACTTGTCTATGGACCTAACTCTGGGTCCATTTTGTGTGTTTCGAAAAATTCCAAGGTGTTTTGATGAAGATCTATCAATTTTCTTAATAACTTTTCCGATATAATCGAAATTGTTAGTATCGACCGACGTTATTTGGGTAAGAATACGATCGCCAAAAGATAAATCACCTGTATTCTTATCATGCTCAATATAAACAATCGGCTCTTCAATAGCCTCGTCCCAATGGACAGGGCGAGCGAAAATCTCACCGTCACTAGTGGGTGCCATAACCTTTAAAATAAGAATTCTATCGGTAGTATTTGGAGAGCGGTATACTTTATTAGTTTTCAAAAGAGTCCCATCTTTTTCTAATTCTCGCAATATGTTCTTCAGTTCGGTACGAATTGAACCCCTTAACCTAAAAGCATTAGCGATATCTTTTCTTTTTGATAAAGTGGGGTTTTCATTTACCCATTTAATTATTTCATCTTTAGAGGGACAGTAGCGCATCTATCTTTTTAACACTCAAAATGTCATTTTCTTCTGTGAGTTCATGTAATCACTTTCATTATCCACATCACTCAACACATCACACGAGGCCCATCTATCAGTTCCCAGAGTTTTTATTGTATCATCATAAGCATGGATTGAAGACCATCTGACTTTTTTAAATGTTTTTCTTGATATCTTCCTAGTTTTTCTTGCACCAAAAAGCCAGAATCCACCATCAAGGGTTGGTCCCAAAACGAAGTCTTTATTCATCAAAAGTTTGAAAGCCCTCTCAATGTTCTTGGCATTAACGTCCGGAATATCAGAGCCTATAATGCAAATAGGACCAAAGCGAAAACTATCTAATATCTTGAGCATTCTTTCTCCTAGATCTGACATGCCTTGAGAAATTCGCTTAAATTCACGTGGCCAAACTCTACTTCGTCGTACATCTATATCTGGCGTCACAGCAATTACTGTATTCCATTTTGGATGTATAACGGAGCGCAGAATTGACAAGCTTTGGTGCCTGTACCACCAAGCAGCATTAACCATACCAATATCGTTTCCTAGGCGAGTTTTAACTTTTCCAGGACGGGGCTCTTTCACCATAACAACCAAGATTGGCTTATATTTCGGCAAAATAATTTTCCAAAATACGTGAATAGATCTTTTTTAATTCATATATTTGACTTAATTCAACCCGCTCATCAGTCGCATGAATAGTCTTTCCGACTAACCCAAACTCCACAACGGGACAGACGTTTTTTATAAATCGCGCATCAGATGTTCCACCAGAAGTAGAAAGTACAGGCTCTACCCCAATCTCTTGCTGAATAGACTTACAAACTATATTTGATAATAACCCAGGCGATGTAAGGAAACTCTCTCCTGCCGTATGTGTATCAACTACTATCTCTGTACCCGTTTTCAAGGAAACCTCATCTGAGACACTTTTCAGCCAACTACTCAACGTATCACCAGTATGGTTATCGTTAAATCTAATATTGACTGTCGCTGTTGCTTTTTCTGGAATCACATTGTTTGCAGGGTTTCCAGTATCAATTGTGGTAATAGCTAAAGTTGATGGATCAAAATGCTCTGAACCTTGATCCAAGTTTTCTTGTGTAAGAGCATTCATCAAAAGTACTGTTGCGACTAGAGGATTTACTGCTAAATGAGGATAGGCGGTATGGCCCTGCACACCCTTTATAGAAAACCTTGCTGTTATTGAACCTCTTCGTCCAATCTTTACCATTTCACCCAAGTAATTAGGACATGTTGGTTCACCCACAAGGCAGTGGTGAATTTTTTCACCATTTTCATGCATCCAATCTAATATTGCCAATGTTCCATGCTTTGCTTCACCTTCTTCATCGCCAGTTATCGTAATAACAATTGAGCCATTGGGTGGGTTTTTTGAAACAAAATCTATTGCCGCGGCCACAAAAGCTGCAACGCTTGACTTCATATCAGTTGCTCCACGGCCGAATAAATAATCGTTTTTTATCTCTGCCCCAAATGGGTCTACTGTCCATGATTTCGGATCCCCAATTGGAACTACATCAGTGTGCCCGTTATAAGCGAAACTTCTACCCACCTTACCAGTGCCCCACCGCGCAAAAAGGTTTTCTATTCCTCCACGACTAATTCGAGAACACGCGAACCCATGTTTTCGAAGTAAGACCTCCAATAGATCAATTGCTCCCGCTTCTTCAGGGGTAACAGATTGGCACTTTATAAGATCTGAGGTAAGTAGTACTGGGTCAATTTCACTCATAATATCACCTTAAATAGGTAGTAGTTGCTTTACAGCACCTACCAGCTCCATCGGTGTCTCTATAAGACAGTCGGCATAAGCTTCCTTCAATTCATTTTTGCGTCCGTACCCATAGCTTACTCCTATAGATTTAATCAAGTTAGACTTAGCACCAAAAATATCGTACTCTCTATCTCCAATCATCAATGAATCTTTTGGATCAATGCCAGTAACTTCCAAAGCATGTTTCAATAAAGCAGATTTGTCAGATAAAGAACCATCTAAATTTGAACCAAATTCATATGAGAAGTATTGTCTTAATTCAAAGTACTCTAATATAGAAATGGCAGAAATAGTCGGCTTAGCTGTGGCTACACAAAGAAGATAACCCATGGATTTCAATGTAGCAAGCTGATCAGGGATACCCTCATATACACTGTTTTCAATGTATCCTTTCACATTATATCGATCCCGATATAAATTAACCGCTTCATCTAGACGTTCCTCAATAACGCCAAGTTTCTTGAAAGTGCCCCAAAGAGAGGGGCCGACAACCCAATCACTATCCCGCCCCAATTCTGCGAGGTTCATTTTATTTAATGCATAGTTAATACTTGCCTTAATTCCTGGCCCTGCGTTCGTAAGAGTTCCATCTAGATCAAAAAAAACAATACGCCTCAATTTATTTTACCAGCCTCAATATCATTTCCATATAAAGGCATAACATGTGCGACAATGACTGAGTTCTCATCTAAGGCGCGCGCCATGAGATTATTTTCCTCATCATCAATTTCATGTCCATCGTCTAGTCTATCTTGAATTGACCCATAACCAACAACGTCAAGCGGCGCCATATTTAAACGTCTTAATGTTGCAACAGCTTCGCGTACAGCTTCATCTTCGGTGATACCAGTAGAGTAACAAATTAATATCGCTCCCGTGGCCTTTTTTGGCAGTCCATCATCCCTAGAACGCCCTAAATTTATCTCTAAGGTGTATACAGCACGTTGATTTTTTGTGGTATCAAGGTTTTTGCTCATAAAATTTAGTTGTTAGCTGTTTGCTTAACAATTGTTACTAAACATCTTAGAAAATCTTTTATTGAGCTTAAAACTTCCTTTTCTGAGTTTGCCATATCAATACTCAATCACGAAGTAGATCATTTATTCCAGTTTTGCTCCGGGTTTTTGCGTCCACCCTTTTAACAATCACTGCGCAGTATAAACTTATATTATTCTTGGTTGGCATTGAGCCAGAAACAACTACTGAATAAGGAGGAACTTCTCCATACATTACTTCACCTGATTCTCGATCTACTATTTTTGTCGATTGTCCTATATACACTCCCATTCCTAAAACAGATCCTTCTCGAACGATTACGCCCTCTACAACCTCAGAGCGAGCACCTATAAAGCAATTATCTTCGATAATTGTTGGAGATGCTTGCATTGGTTCTAGTACTCCTCCTATACCAACGCCTCCAGATAAATGGACGTTCTTTCCTATCTGAGCACAACTACCAACTGTAGCCCACGTATCGACCATTGTTCCAGCGTCAACATATGCTCCAAGATTAACAAACGATGGCATAAGTACTACTCCAGGCGCAATATAAGCTGATTTTCTTACAATACAGCTTGGAACAGCCCGAAAACCTGCATTTTTCCAATCTGCACTGGCCCACCCTTTAAACTTGTTATCGACTTTGTCCCACCAACCGGATTTTTGTGGTCCACCATCGTGTATCTCCATATCTTTGAGCCTAAAGCCTAGTAATACGGCCTTTTTTGCCCATTGATTAACTACCCAATCATTTTTATCTGTTTTTTCAGCGACACGTAGATTTCCACTATCGAGTGCAGACAATGTGCTTTCGATGGCTTCTCTTTTTTCACCTTTTGTTGAAGGATTTATTTCTTCTCGAATACCCCAAGCACCCTCAATTGCTTTTTCTAACTCTGAATTTAACATTCATTTCTCCAGTAAATTTTAGCGTGCTATATAATTTCAAGCCCATATATACAACGAAAAACCTACATGATGAGGTTAACGTTCTCAAAACATGTTACCTTACTTTCAATTTAGTTTGCTCTGTTGCGGCGTAAATAAATGTAGAACGCCCCTAGCCCTCCATGTTTATGGTGAGCCCGCTCTATTTGAAGGACTAGACTAGAGAGCCTGGGCTCTTTAAGCCAAATCGGAACCTGAGATCTTAGAACGCCATTACGCTGAGGAACAGCATAACCTGGATCAGTGTTTTTACCTTTACCAGTTATTACTAGCACCAGTCTTTTTTGAGTGCTGTGTGCTCTACTAATGAAGCTTGATAAAGCCGGAAATGCTGTTTCCAAAGTCATGCCATGAAGGTCAAGGATATCTTCTGGTTCGAGCTTACCTTTTTTTAGCTTTGTAAATGCCTTCATGTCCATTTTTACTTTTTGTGAGTTTTCTAAAATCACTTTTCGTTGAAATGGTTCAATCGATGACTGTGAGAGCGACTTTATTTTTGAAGCCTCCTCAGGCTTTAAAGCACCCCTTAGATTGTTTTTTTTTGGAGGAGTATTTTGTACGACCGGTTTCTTTTTATCAAGGGGCTGCGTAGATCCAGTAACTTTGTCCCAAAGCTTCAAATCTTCTGCGCTTAGTTTTTTCCCTTTCATAATTTGACACCAAAAATCTTATTAATAAGGCTTTAATAATAAATTATTTCAAACTTTAACTGCTGGTTGCTACAAGCAGCCAATTAGGGTCAGTTGATGATAAATCACGAGAGAACGTCCATGTGTCCTTTTGCCTTTTTACTTGTTTAGCATCTCCCTCGATAATTTCCCCTTCTTCATTTTTAACTACAGAAGAGAGCTCGCCAGTAAATGCTACCGAAAGTTCTGCTATCTTGGTTTTCTCATCAAAATCAGCGCTTTTTAAACTTAGTTCTCTTATTCCGTAAAACTCTGCTACAACCTTGAGCTTTTTTTCAGCACGCGTATTTATTACCTGCTGGAACGCGTCTTGTACGTCAGCATCAAGAAAAACCTCGACCTCTTTAAGATCACCATTCTCAAACGCCATTAAAATCATTTCATATGCTGACCTTGCACCCGACAAAAATTCGTTTACCAAAAATCCATTGTCTACTTTTTTCATACGCGTTAAAGCATCTGCTGAAGGGCTTTTTTTATCAATGTTATCGGTTATATCAGTATCCTCACCTCCATCAATGACGCGAAAATCTCTATTGTTTTTAGATGGGGAGGTTTCTTGCAGTGGGGGTTTTTCAAATCCCTCTCGTGTACCTAAAACATTCTTTAGTCTTAGAACCAAAAAAATGGCGATTCCTGCCAAAACAAGAATTTCAATAATCGCTGGACTCATTTCACGCTCCCAATCAATGCGATAGTGGTAATTTTAGCTTCAGTTACTTATGTAGGTGCTAACCGTGTTAATGTCCACTAATGTGCAACAAGGAAAAGAAATTATATGTGGCTTTTTATTTTATTCTTCACTGTTCCATTAATTGAGATCGTCTTGTTCATAAAAGTGGGTGGTGCAATTGGCTTAATACCGACAATCATGGTTGTATTGCTAACAGCGCTTGCAGGAACAGTCTTTGTTAAACAACAGGCCTCTCAACTTTTTGATCTTTTTAAAAAAAAGACTAACAACCTTGAAAACCCTTCAGAACCTATTGGTCACGGAATTTTGGTCCTTTTTGCAGGTGCTTTATTACTTACACCAGGTTTTTTCACAGACATTTTTGGTTTTTTACTGCTCATTCCAGCCTTTCGATATTGGCTTATTAAACAGCTCCAAAAAAGGTTTTTTCATGTAAGAAATATCGATGTTGAAACTTCTAATAATTATGAAAACATCTACGACGCTGAATATACAGATGTAACACCGAATGAAAGATCACCGTGGAAAAAACCCCCTACCTCAAAAGATTGAGTACCTAGTATTGCATCTTTAAACTTTACTACTCAATAGGAGAAATTGATGGCTAAAAAAACAGAACAGATTAACCCACCAAAAATGAATATATTAGCACAGTATGTAAGGGACTTATCGTTCGAAAATATACTTGCACAGAAAGGTGTTGACGGCGAACTGAACCCAGAAATGCAAGTAAATGTGAATATAGACGCGAAAAAGAGAACGGCAGATAATCAGTTTGATGTCATAATAAAGCTTCGAGTTGATAGTACATCTAAAGGTACCAACGATATTCTTTTTGTTTTAGAGCTTGATTATGGTGGGGTTTTTCAAATCGAAAATATCCCAGAAGACCAACTACATCCTTATTTGCTAATAGAATGTCCAAGAATGTTATTCCCGTTCTTAAGGAGAATAGTTAGTGATATTACTCGTGATGGTGGCTTCCCACCACTGAACTTAGAAAACATAGATTTTCTCAAATTATATAAACAAGAGATGGAAAGACGAAAAAACGCTGCGAAGGAAGGTGCTTCAAACCTAAAGCACTAAAACTAATGGCCATTATTTAAAATTTTCGACCACATAGAACCATCTCCAAGCTGTTTTATGAGAGCTTTATGGTTTTTTTGTTCATCAAGTGTTAGTCTAGGTTTCAATTGCTCCGACCTAACATTTGTTATTTTTTTGGTTTGTGTAGACTCCTTATTTTTTAGAGATACGCTTGAAACGCCTAGCATGAAATCTGGCTGCTTTCCTCCAATTAATTCTAAATATACTTCTGCTAGAATTTGACTATCTAGAAGTGCGCCATGCATTACTCTCGCTGAATTATCAATCTTAAATCTTCTGCATAGCGAGTCTAGAGATGCTGGTGATCCCGGAAATTTTTTTCTCGCAATTGCCAATGTGTCAACTGCTCGATCGTATGAAACTTCCTCCCGTTTTATCTTCGAGAGTTCATAATTAATAAACTTCATATCAAAAGAAGCATTGTGAATAATTAGCTTTTCAGAACCTATAAAATCCAAAAATTCGCTTGCAATATCGGCAAACTTAGGTTTGTCAGAAAGAAACTCGTCGCTTAAACCATGTACTGCAAATGCTTGTTCCGGCATTTTTCTAACAGGATTTATATATTGGTGATAAACATTGCCTGAAGGTACATGATTAAATAGTTCAACCGCCCCAATTTCTACTATTCGGTGCCCATCATATGGATCAAGTCCTGTCGTTTCGGTATCTAAAACTATTTCACGCATGGTTCTGTGTTTTTATCTCGTTTAATATTTCCTTGACTCTTTTTTCAACCAAAGTGAGTGTTGCTGTTTCAATCACATAATCCGACCGTTCACACTTTTCATTACTTGGCATTTGCTTTGACAACAGTTCTTTAAAATACTCCTCTTTACCATGGTTTCGTTTTTTAAGCCGTTTCAATTGGTTTTCATAAGTGGTAAATACACAGACTGTCTTGTGCATTTCCTTATCTGTGCCAGTTTCAAATAAAAGTGGGATATCAAAAACAACTATTTCTTTTTTTGTATTACTTTGAAAGTTTTGTCGATCCTCAAGAACTAAAGGATGCACAGTTCTCTCTAAATCTCTAAGCTTATCTGGATCATTCCGTAATAAAATTTTCAACTTGCTTCGTGAAATAGAGCCATTTTCAAACGATGATGGAAATAATTTAGCTACAGCGGTAACCGCTTTACCTCCTTTAGAGTACAGCTTATGAGTTGCTTTGTCTGCATTCCAAACAGCGCAGCCAAATTTTTCAAAAACTTTTCCTGTAGTGGTTTTCCCCATACCCATTGAACCGGTTAATCCAATTTTTATCATCACTTAATCAGCAGCTCTCTAAGCGCTTGAGAGTCACCAGGCCTAATACCAAACCAGCGTTCAAAACCAGGAATTGCCTGATGAATTAACATCCCTAAACCATCTACTGTTCGACACCCCATTTTGGCAGCAGTAGCCAGTAAATGCGTTTCAATTGGAGTGTAAACAATGTCGGTGACGAGTGTATTTTTCTTCAATGCATTTAACGGTATTGGGAGGTCTGTTTTACCTGCCATACCAAGAGATGTTGTGTTTATAATTGTCGATGCTTCACTTAGGTAGTTTTGAACCTTCATCCACTCAACTACTTTGATTTTTGCTCCAAAATCAGACCTTAACTGATCTGCTCTAGACCGTGTTCTATTAGCTAAAATTATGTCACTGGCTCCATCCTCAATTAGAGCTGCCAGTATTGCTCTTGATGCTCCTCCCGCCCCAAAAACTACTGATATACCCTCACGCGCGCTCCAGTCCTTATACTTTGATTTTATATTTTGTAAGAATCCATAACCATCTGTGTTATCGGCATAGATACCACCGTTTGGTAAAAAAGTAAGAGTGTTAGCCGCTCCAACTAAAGCAGCTCTATCCGAAATCTTATCCGCTATTTTTAATACTTTTTCTTTGTACGGAATTGTAATGTTAGCACCTACCAACCCAAGCTCTGGTAGATTGCGGATACTCCTTTCGAACTTCTTTGGATCTATATCAAGCGGTATATAATATCCTTCAAGTCCAAAATGCGCTAGCCAAAAGTTATGCATTCTTGGTGATCTAGAATGGTTAACTGGATGGCCAATAACTGCTGCTACTGGAATTGTTGACGTATTCACTGTTTTATTACCCCTCGATTAATGAGGTAATTTATTAATTGTAGTAATGGAATGCCTAGCACGCTAAAATAGTCCCCATCTATTTTTGAAAATAATGAAGCACCAGAGCTTTCGATTTCGTAACCACCAACACTGTGCTGTATTTTTTTCCAATTGTCTTCAACATACCTTAATATAAAATCATCTGATAAGTTTCGCATAGTCAATTTAGCAGAGCTAATAAATCGCCATTCTGGTTTGTTATCAATATATACCACTGAGGCTGAGTAAACTATATGCTCTTTTCCTTGTAAGTCTTTCAACTGGTGTACCAAACCGTTACTGTTTTTCGCTTTCGATATTATTTGATCTTTAAAAGAAAGTATCTGGTCACACCCGATGACGAGTTGGCTTGGGAATCTATTTGATAGTTTTTTTGCTTTCATATCTGCCAAAACATCTGAAACGTCGCGGGGGGTATACCCCGCATTTATATAAGATAGCTTAACTTGTTCCTCATCTATAGCTGCATCTACGCTTACAAAGTTTAGCCCGGCATTCTTCAGAAGTAACGCTCTAACTTTAGATTTGGATGCTAATATGATGTCTTTCGTCATGTTGATAAATCTTTAATATGTTCGGTTTGTTATTATAAATATTACTCGTTTTTGAGTTTCTATAACATGCTAATATTTCTTGAGTGAGTTTTAAACAATGTATAAGGATAAGTTTAAATTACATATATCTGTTTATTATTTTGTAAATGTTTAGATAAGTATTTAATTTTATTGTATAAAATCAATTCATTTAAATATAATAACTCTGTTAATATTACATTAATTAAATTTAATCCACGACACAGCTTTTCCCTATTACTTAAACAACTCTTTTCTTATAATATTTAATTATTAGTAAGATAGGTGGTTAAATTAATGAGTGATCTTCTTGCAGCCTTTTATCCGTGGATTAAGTCGTTCCATATTATAGCGGTTATATCCTGGATGGCTGGTTTGTTTTATCTACCTCGTATTTTTGTTTATCATGTTGAAAAATCGAACGGTCAGGATAATCTTAACGATGTGTTTTTAATAATGGAGAAAAAACTTCATGCGTATATCATGAATCCTGCCATGATCGTGTCATGGATATGTGGTATTTTATTATCTATAACCCCTGGTATAGTAGATTTTTCACAAATGTGGGTGTGGTTTAAATTGGTTTCTATAGTATGTATGACACTCTTCAATATTTGGTTGGGCTTAAAAATTGTTGAGTTCAAAGAAGGGAAAAACATTTTGTCTGGAAAACAGTACCGACTGTTAAATGAAGTACCAACGGTGTTACTGATAGTGATAATTCTTTCGGTTGTATTAAAATTCTAAAATTTATTGACTTTTCGTAGTATTTTTATTACGAACCCCATGGTCCTTTTCTGGATACCGTTTTCATAAATGTAGAATAAAAAGGGTTAGTTATGTCTGCTCAGAAATTAAACCTGTCTGATCTTAAATTAAAGAGTCCAAAAGACTTACTTTCGATGGCAGAGGAACTAGAAATTGAAAACGCTTCTACAATGCGTAAAGGCGAAATGATGTTTCAAATTCTCAGAGAACGTGCAGACGAAGGGTGGGAGGTGTTTGGAGAAGGTGTCTTAGAAGTCTTACAAGATGGTTTTGGTTTTCTACGAGCACCGGAAGCAAACTATTTACCCGGCCCAGATGATATCTATGTCTCACCAGAAATTATACGTCAATTTTCCTTAAGAACAGGTGATACAGTTGAGGGAATGATCAAGGCACCAAATGAGAGCGAAAGATATTTCGCAATAGTTGGTGTAAACCAGATAAATTTTGAAGATCCTCAGAAAGCAAAACACAAAATAGCATTTGATAACTTAACACCGTTATATCCTGATGAACGTATGACAATGGAAATAGAAGACCCAACGGTTAAGGACCGATCTGCGCGGGTTATTGATTTGGTTGCTCCAATTGGTAAAGGCCAAAGATCTTTAATAGTGGCTCCACCACGTACTGGTAAGACTGTAATATTACAAAATATAGCTCATAGTATAGAAAAAAATCATCCAGAATGTTATTTAATTGTTTTGCTAATTGATGAACGACCAGAAGAAGTTACTGACATGCAGCGATCTGTTAAAGGAGAGGTTGTATCTTCAACATTTGATGAACCAGCTACAAGGCACGTAGCTGTGTCTGAAATGGTTATAGAAAAATCTAAACGCCTTGTAGAACACAAACGAGATGTGGTTATTTTATTAGATTCTATAACGAGATTGGGTAGGGCTTTTAATACAGTGATACCGTCTTCTGGTAAAGTTTTGACAGGCGGTGTAGATGCAAACGCGTTGCAGAGACCGAAGCGTTTTTTCGGTGCGGCGAGAAATATAGAGGAAGGTGGCTCGTTGACAATAATTTCAACCGCGTTGATAGACACTGGTTCCCGAATGGATGAAGTTATTTTTGAAGAATTTAAAGGGACTGGAAACAGCGAGATTGTTTTGGATCGTAAGGTTGCAGATAAACGCGTCTTCCCAGCAATTGATATATTAAAATCTGGTACTCGGAAAGAGGAACTGCTCGTTGATAAAACAGATTTGCAAAAGACGTTTGTATTGAGACGAATTTTAAATCCCATGGGCACTACAGACGGTATAGAGTTTTTGTTATCAAAATTAAAACAGACAAAAACAAACTCTGAATTCTTTGACTCGATGAACACCTAAACTAGTAAGAGTTGTCTTTTGGATACCATTTTTGCACTAGCATCAGCCCCTGGTAGGGCTGGTATATCTGTAATTAGATTATCTGGTCTGGAAGCAATAACTGCTGTAGAGCTGATAACAAGATCAGAGCTGAAGGGACCAAAACCAAAGCTTCGAACAGTTTATAACCCAGACGGTAGCTTTGTTGATGAAGCACTAATATTAATATTTAGTGAGCCATATAGTTTTACAGGGGAGAATGTGGCAGAGATTCATTTACATGGATCACAGGCTGTTGTTGCATCAACTATTAAAATATTAAACAATATCAGTGGTTTAAGACAAGCAGAAGCCGGTGAATTTACGCGGAGATCTCTCGATAATGGTAAACTGGACTTGGCTCAAGTAGAGGGGCTAGGTGATCTTATTGATGCAGAAACAGAGGCACAACTTAAGCAGGCTGGGAGAGTTTTTACAGGCGCTCTTGGAAAGAAAAGCAATGATTGGAGAGAAAAACTTACTAGAGCGGCAGCATTATTGGTGGCAACTATAGATTTTGCCGATGAAGAAGTGCCGGAGGACGTATCATCAGAAGTTGAAACATTGATAAATACTGTAGCTTATGAGCTTAATAAGGAAATCGTTGGGGTTCATACTGCGGAAAGAATTAGGTCTGGGTTTGAGGTGGCGATTGTCGGGGCGCCAAATCTTGGTAAGTCCACTTTGTTGAACTTCCTGGCTGGAAGGGACGCTGCTATAACGTCGAGTATATCTGGGACTACGAGGGATATAATTGAGGTAAGGCTTGATTTATTCGGACTGCCTGTCACCTTTTTGGATACAGCTGGGATACGTGCGGCAAGTGATTTGGTAGAAGAAATTGGAATTAGCCGTGCTTTAGAAAGATCAAGCCTGAGTGACCTTCGGATAGTTTTGAGTAAGGATGGAAAGCACCCGGATGGTATGGAACCAAAGACTACTGATATAGTGTGTATCGCGAAAGATGATGAAGGTCTGAAAGGGGGTATTTCGGGAATAACAGGTGCTGGTGTGGATGACTTAAAAAACAATATATGGTGTATTTTTAATAAAAAAGCGCAAAATGTAGGAATCGCAACTCGAGAAAGACATCGAACATCAATGGTGAATGCTCAAGGTTTTTTAAATAATGCAATCGTTTCTTTGGGCTATGGCCCGGAGCAATATGATATTACGGCTGAAGAAATACGAGCCGCAACGCACGCCTTAGATAGCTTAATTGGAAGAATCGGTCTAGAGAGTGTACTAGATGAGGTTTTTTCGAGTTTTTGTTTGGGTAAGTAGGTGTTTCACGTGAAACAATTTGATGTAATTGTTGTTGGTGGAGGTCACGCAGGCTGTGAAGCGGCGGCGGCGGCGGCACGAGTAGGTGCTAGTACTGCATTGGTTACGATGAAAAGTGCTGATATTGGTATAATGTCGTGTAATCCTGCAATAGGTGGTTTGGGAAAGGGACATTTGGTCCGAGAAATAGACGCCCTAGGCGGTTTGATGGCGTTGGCCGCGGATGAGGCGGGTATACAGTTTCGTTTATTAAATAGAAAAAAAGGTCCAGCAGTGCAAGGCCCAAGAGCCCAAGCTGATAGGGCGCTCTATCAGTCGGCAATGAAACGGCGCATGACGAGTGTTGCTGGTCTAAGCTTGGTAGAGGGCGAGGTTGTCGACCTACTAGTGGATAGTTATCGCGCTTGTGGCGTAAAACTATCAGATGATACGGAGTTAGTTGCTAATTCTGTTATAATTACGTCTGGTACATTTCTGAATGGCAGGATTCACATAGGGACAGAAAACCTTCCTGGGGGTCGAATGGGAGACCAGCCCTCTAACTTACTGGCTGATAGGATAAAAGATATCGGATTAGGTCTTGGCCGTCTAAAAACAGGCACACCGCCTAGGTTGGATGGGCGAACAATAGCTTGGGATAGGATGGAAAAGCAGCCGGGCGATGATCAGCCTGTCATGTTTTCTTTTTTCAACAAAACCCCGACTGCTCAGCAAGTATCTTGTGGTATAACCTATACAAACGAAAAAACACACAGCATTATTAGAAAAAACCTTGAAAAATCAGCAATGTATGGTGGCAAAATAGAGGGTGTTGGTCCTCGCTACTGCCCGTCGATTGAAGATAAAATAGTAAGGTTCTCGGATAAGCCTTATCATCAAATATTCCTTGAGCCAGAAGGGATTAATAATAATACGGTTTACCCAAATGGTATTTCAACCTCGCTACCTATTGAGGTACAGGAACAGTATGTGAAAAGTATTGTTGGTTTGGAGGGTGTAAAAATACTGCAACCAGGATACGCAATAGAATACGATTATGTCGATCCACGGTCTCTCGACGACACATTAGCGGTGAAAGGGTTTGAGGGTCTTTATTTGGCTGGGCAAATAAACGGAACTACAGGATACGAAGAGGCTGCCGCACAAGGTTTAGTTGCAGGTTTGAACGCAGGTCGGAAGTCTCTTTGTTCTGAAGGGGTCGTATTTTCTCGGTCTGATAGCTACATTGGTGTTATGATCGATGATTTGGTTTGTCGTGGTGTAACAGAACCCTACAGGATGTTTACGTCAAGAGCAGAGTTCAGGCTGTCTCTTAGAGCGGACAATGCAGACCAAAGATTAACCCCAAAAGGCCTCAAGGTAGGGTGCATAGATAAGGAAAGAAAAGAACTTTTTCTAAGTAAGATCAAAAGACTAGCGGACGCGAAGAAAATTTTTGAGGGTGAAACCTTTACACCCAATTCTCTTATAAAAAGTGGAATTCCTATTAGCCAAGATGGCAACCGTAGGACTCTCATGCAGGTTCTGGCGTTCCCAAACGTCACGTATAAAGATCTTTTCAAACTGAACGCTAATTTGAAGGATATAGATGAGGAAATACTCGAGCAATTACAAAAAGAAGCCACTTATGCTAACTATTTAGAGCGGCAAAGAAAAGACATTGACGCCATTAAAAGAGACGAAAGAGTCTTAATTCCAGTAAGTTTCGATTATAATTCAATACAGGGACTTTCTACTGAACTAAAGGTAAAACTATCCAAAGCGCAACCAACAAATATGCTTCAAGCTGCTCGTGTTGATGGAATAACCCCTGCAGCTTTGATGTTGGTAATGGCTAAGATAAAGTTTATGGGTAAAGCTGCCTCAGCATGAAACATATAAATTTGTTACCTGGGCTTAATGTTTCACGTGAAACATTTTTAAGACTAAAAGAGTATGAAAAGTTGCTTTTCAAATGGAATGCAAAAATTAACCTTGTTTCCAGGTCAACTCTCGATAATTTTTGGAATCGCCATGTTCTAGATAGTGCACAGTGTCTCTCTTCAGTTAGCGAAAAAGCAGGAAAATGGGTTGATTTAGGCAGTGGTGGTGGCTTGCCGGGTTTGGTTGTTGCAATATTATCTGATGAGATAGAGCCAGTAAATAAACTTTTTTTGGTGGAAGCTGATGTCCGTAAGGCGGTCTTTTTAAAAACAGCTTGTAGAGAGCTTGGTTTAAAGGTCGAAGTTTATAATAATCGAATTGAAGAGCTGCCACTGATGTCTGCTAATATTGTTAGTGCTAGAGCGTTAGCGCCGCTTAAAACCCTATGTTTATATGCAAAAAATCATTTAGAGAAGGATGGTGTGGCTGTTTTTGCAAAAGGAGAAAACTGGAAGGCGGAGCTAGATGAGGCGCAAAAAAAATGGATTTTTAACTATGAAGCTGTTAAAAGCACATTGCACAAAGGGTCTGTCGTCTTGGTCTTAAGAGGAATTAAAAGTGTCTAGAAGTGTTTCTAAAACCGACCCTAAAGTGGTGGCCGTAACTAATCAAAAAGGTGGTGTTGGCAAGACTACAACTACAATAAATTTAAGTGCTGCTTTGGTCGAGTTAGGGAAAAAAGTACTTATTATCGATATAGACCCACAGGGTAACGCCTCTACTGGTCTTGGTATTGATCACGACCAGAGAGCTTTAACCATTTACGATGTTTTGCTGGTGGAAACGGCAATTTCTAAGGCTGTTTTGCCAACGGCTATGGAAGGATTACATATTATACCATCGACGGTTGACTTAAGTTCAGCAGATATAGAGCTAATTAAGACAAAAACACCTAGTACAGCGCTTTCTAAGGCGTTCAGTGAGGATCAGAGCCTGCTAGCGGATTATGATTTTATTTTTATTGATTGTCCACCCTCGTTAAGTCTCTTAACTATAAATGCAATGGTTGCTGCGAACTCAGTTCTCATACCGTTGCAGAGTGAGTTTTTTGCTTTGGAGGGTTTGTCGCAACTAATGCTGTCTGTTCGTGAGGTTAGAAAGTCTGTAAATACAGAGCTTCGATTTGAAGGTGTGGTGCTAACAATGTTTGATCGTCGTAATAACCTATCTCAGCAAGTTGAGAAAGATGCTAGAGATAATCTGGGTGAACTTATTTTTAAAACGGTGATACCGAGAAATGTTAGGGTTAGTGAGGCGCCATCACACTCTATGTCTGTATTAAGTTATGAGCCAAAATCTAGGGGAGCACAGGCTTATAGACGACTAGGTAAAGAGTTTTTGAAAAACAATAAAGACATCTAATATAAAATCTGGGTAAATTTAATGAGTAATAAATCAAATAAAAACAAAGGTTTAGGTAGGGGTTTAAGCTCTCTTATTGCAGATGCTACTGCTATTACAGATACTAAAGTATCATCTAGTACCGTTTCAGGCTCCACTTCCGGTTATCGCGCTGAGCCGATAATAAATATTTTTCCAAATCCCGACCAGCCTCGTCGAAATTTCAGCGAAAAAGGTTTGCAGGAACTATCAAAGAGTATCAAAGAGAAAGGTGTAGTACAGCCACTTATTGTTAGAAAAAGGTCTAATGGTGCGGGGTTTGAAATAATAGCTGGAGAGCGCAGATGGCGAGCAGCGCAACTTGCTCAATTAGATACTTTGCCAGTAATAGTAAGAGAGTTTTCTGATAATGAAGTTCTTGAGATAGCAATAATTGAAAATATTCAGCGTGAAGAATTAAATCCAATTGAAGAGGCTCGTGGCTACCAACAGCTTATGGAGAGGTTTGGAAGAACCCAAGAACAGGTGTCGACTGCTCTTGGGAAAAGTAGGAGTTATATTGCTAATCTTTTAAGATTATTGAATTTGCCTAATGAAATAATTAGTTACTTGATAGCTGGGCAGATAAGTGCTGGGCATGCAAAGGTTTTAGTATCTTCTGACGATGCAATTAAAATCTCACGGTTGATAATTGATAATAACCTTTCTGTAAGAGAAACTGAGAAATTGGTTAGGTCTTTGAGTCAGTCGAGTGGTGAAAAATTAAATAAAAAATCCAGAAAAACCAAATTAAATCAAAAAGATACGGACACCATGGCGCTTGAGGCTGAACTATCTTCGGCGTTGGGTGTGTCAGTACTTATCGAGCATAGTTCTGGTAATGAAAACGGAAGTATAATTCTGAAATACAAAACTCTAGAAGAGTTCGAGCGAGTTCGCGAAGTTTTAATTGGCACTGAATAAACTAATGAAAACTATCTTCTAATAGCTTATCGATAATTCGGTTTAATACTAATCGCCCATTAGCATTTACAGATAGCCTATCGTTGCTTAAAGTTATTAGTCCTAGATCTGTAAGATGACCAATATTATCATTTTTAATTTTGTGATCACAAATACTGTCTAATCTAGAAAGAGATATTCCTTCAGAAATACGTAAACCCATTAAAATGTATTCTTTTGCTTGATCTAAAGGTGAGATCGTGGTCACGTGTTCATAATTTTCTTCGTTTGTAACAGCGTTTAACCATTTATCAGGGTTGCGTTCTGCCTCTGTTGCCGTTTTTTTATTATTCGTTGTGACACGACCATGAGCGCCTGGGCCAATCCCAAGATAATCGCCATATCTCCAATAAATTAAATTATGTTTACTTTCTGACTTAGGCTTTGAGTGATTGGAAATCTCATAAGCTGTCAAATTGTATTTATTACACAAATCTTGTGTAAGTTCATATAAGCTTGCTGCATGATCATCGGAAGGAAGCCCATTTAGTTTTCCCTTTTTATACAAGTTTCCAAACGCAGTGCCATTTTCAATCGTCAACTGGTATAGAGAAAGGTGAGTAGTTTCTAATTCGACTGCCCTCTTCAACTCGGCAGACCATTGATCAATTGTTTGATCCTGTCTGGCGTAAATAAGATCTAGACTTGTCTCTTTAAAAATAGAATTTGAAATTTCAATAGCTTTTATGGCCTCTTCGACAGAGTGAAGACGCCCTAGCCTTGTTAAGTCGGAGTTATTTAGAGCTTGTACACCAATAGACAGTCTGTTGACACCGGCCGCCTGGTAATCTGTAAATTTTACAGCTTCAACAGAAGATGGATTAGCTTCCAGGGTAATTTCAAGATCATTTGATACAAGCCATAGAGATTTAATTTTATTAATAATCTCAGATACTATGTCGGGACTCATAAGACTTGGCGTTCCTCCCCCAAAGAATACAGTGTTAAGTAAGCGTGGGGACATTTTCGCTGCTGCGTCATCAAGGCATTTTAAATAGGCTTGGAGCCAAGCTTTTTGATCAATTTCTTGAGAGACGTGGCTGTTGAAGTCACAGTATGGGCATTTAGACTCGCAAAATGGCCAGTGTAAATAGACGCCGAAGCCACCATTCTGCCAATCTTGGACCAACTAGAAGCAACCTGATAATAATTTTGTGAAAGCATCGGCGCGATGGCTTATCTTATTTTTTTCCCACCTATCCATTTCCCCAAAGGTCTGACTATAACCATCAGGTAGAAATATAGGATCATAACCGTGACCATTTTCTCCACGCATTGGCCACACCAGAGAACCCTCTATTTTACCTTCAAAAACTTCATCGTGCCCATCTGGCCAAGCTAAAACTAGTGTACATCGAAATTGTGCAGATCGTGGGTGGGTGGCGTCTACTTCTGCCAGAGCATTTTGAGTTTTTTCCATAGCGTATACAAAGTCTCGCCCCCCGGAAGTTTCAGCCCAATCAGCTGTATAAACACCAGGAGCACCGTTTAAGGCGTCAATGGTTATACCACTATCATCTGCAAGTGAGGGAACTTGGCTCTCCTTTGCAGCAGAATGGGCTTTAATTCGAGCGTTCCCAACGAACGTATCCTCGGTTTCCTCGGGCTCAATAATACCTAGCTCACCTGCGCTTCTGATCCCAATTTTGAACGTTTCAAATAAATGTTTTATTTCCTCAAGCTTACCCTGGTTGTGAGTAGCTATTACTAGTTCCTGACCAGTAAATTTGCGTGTCATGCAGTTGCCTTTTCTTGAGCTACTATCAGTTCGCCGATTCCTTTCACCGCAAGGTCCATTAGTTCATCTAGTTGGTTTCGCGAATATGTAGACCCTTCAGCGCTAATTTGTGTTTCTATCATACTTCCAGAGCCCATCATTATAAAGTTACCGTCCACTCCTGCTTCACTGTCCTCCGCATAATCTAAGTCGGCTATTGTTTGGCCAGCGTAAATTCCGCAACTGATAGCTGCTATTGGGGAAATTAACGGGTCACTTAATAGAACCCCTTCTTGCAACAGTTTATTTACCGCTAACTTAAGAGCAACCCAGCCGCCAGTTATTGACGCACATCGTGTACCCCCATCCGCTTGAATTACATCGCAATCAACTGTTATTTGCTTTTCCCCTAAGGCCACTCGATCTACACCGGCCCGAAGGGACCTACCTATAAGCCTTTGAATTTCAATGGTTCTACCACCTTGCTTTCCGGAAGAAGCTTCACGGCGCATTCGACTACCTGTAGATCTGGGCAACATTCCATATTCTGCAGTAACCCAACCTAAGCCTGATCCTTTTACGAAGGGCGGTACCCTATCTTCCACCGTAGCAGTGCATAGAACATGAGTGTCTCCAATTTTAATTAAACACGAGCCTTCGGCATGTTTTGTAATATTTGTTTCAATCGTAATTGACCGAAGTTCATCAAGTTTTCTTCCAGATGGACGCATAACTTTTCCTTTTTCTTTAGAGGCATACATTTGCTTTGAGGTTGTTTGCAACCCCGATTGACCTTTTCCCCATCGTTACTTTAATTAGTAAGTAAGGAAAAATTATGAATACATTAAACAATATCTTAACAGAAATGAACGATCGCTCGAGAGAGGTGTTTCAACGTGTAGTTGAGGGGTACCTACAAAGTGGCGGGCCCGTGGGTTCAAGAACTTTGACCCAAAGTTTAAGTGAAAATTTAAGCGCGGCTACTGTTAGGAACGTTATGCAAGATTTGGAATATCTTGGTTTACTTGATAGTCCGCATGTTAGCTCAGGCAGAATACCAACTCAAATGGGATTGCGAATGTTTGTGGATGGGCTTCTTGAGGTAGACGGTGTAGCCATTACTGACAGGGAGAAACTTGATGGCACCCTAAGTGAAAACCCTAAGGATATTTCTGCAACTTTAGACAAAATAGGATCCGCATTATCTGGTATTACTCAGGGAGCTTCTCTTGTTTTAAGCCCGAAACAGGAATCGGAAATAGAACATGTTGAATTTGTCTCTTTGGCCCATGATAGAGCATTAGTTGTTTTAGTTTTTTCTAATGGTCATGTTGAAAACAGGCTTTTCAGGCCCCCATTGGGTCAAACGCCAAGCTCTCTAAAAGAAGCAGCAAATTTCCTAAATTCCATAATGCAAGGTCGAACTTTGGTAGAAGCCAAGCAAATAATTCAAAGTGAGATCTCTGTTAGAAGGCAAGAGTTGGATAGTTTAGCGGCAGAGCTTGTCGAAAATGGTCTAGTCTTCTGGGAGGCCAAAGGCGAAAGGCAAAAACGGTTAATCGTAAGAGGTCGAGCGAATCTTCTTGAAAGTGAAGCTGAAGAAGAAGAATTGGAGCGTATAAGGCTTCTATTTAATGATCTAGAGAGAAAGCAAGATATAGAAGAATTTCTAAACCTAACCGAACAAAGTGACGGTGTTCGTATCTTTATTGGCTCAGAAAATAAACTTTTTTCACTTTCGGGTTCATCTTTGGTTGTTTCTCCCTATATGAATTCTGATAAAAAGGTTATCGGTGCGGTTGGTGTGATTGGGCCAACACGGTTAAACTATGGCCGCATCGTGCCAATAGTGGATTATACGGCGCAGCTGGTCGGAAAATTGATAACTGACCATAGTTAGAGGTGAAATATGACGGACCCAAAAGAGGACGAATTTTTAGACGACATAGAGAACGCTGCTTCAGAGGAAGCAGAAGTGGAGATGATCGATATTAATGAAGAAGCTGATCGTTTAGATGAGTTAGAAGTCATTAAGAATGAGCGAGATGAATTTAGAGACCGGTTTGTTCGTGCTCTTGCAGAAGCAGAAAATGCACGAAAGCGTGCTGATAAAGATCGTCGTGAAGCCGAAAATTATGGTGGCTCCAAGTTAGCAAGAGATTTGCTCCCAGTATACGACAATTTGAAGAGAGCGGTCGACGCTGTTACAGATGAACAGCGATCGGTTGCGTCTGGTTTAATTGAGGGGGTTGAGTTAACTATGCGAGAATTGCTTAATGTTTTTACAAAGCATGGCATTACTTTAATATCCCCAGAGGTTGGCGATAAATTTGATCCAAAACTTCATGAAGCTATGTTTGAGGCGCCTCTGCCAGATACAAAATCAGGTGATATTATACAGGTTTCAGCAGAGGGATTTATGCTTCACGATAGACTGTTAAGGCCAGCAAAGGTTGGCGTATCTTCATCTTCAGGTGGTTAGATAAGAGATATTATTCAGAGGTTAATTTTCACCACAAATTTCTTTTAAGTCATACAATATCTGCAGAGCCTCGTTGGGCGATATCTCATCTGGGTAAATGCTCCTTATTTTATTTGATAGTTCGCTATTGTAATTGACTTGTGTAACAGGTTTCTGTGTCAGGCTTTGTGAAAATAGTGGCAAATCTTTCGTGAGCAGTTTTCCCTCTGTGCCTTTTTCCGCATCTCTTGCCTCTAATTCATTAAGAATGACCTTTGCTCTTTCTAAAACTTCAATAGGTAGTCCGGCTAATTTTGCAACCTGCAGACCATAAGAGCGATCGGCAGCACCTTGACGCACTTCATGCAGAAAAATCACTTCATTGTTCCACTCTTTAACAGAAACCGTTGCATTTATAACTCTTGTTAACTTGTCTGAAAGGACGGTCATTTCATGATAATGTGTAGCAAAAAGAGATCTAGATTTATTGACCTCATGAAGATACTCTAAAGTTGACCAAGCAATTGCTAATCCATCATATGTAGCTGTACCACGACCAACCTCGTCTAAAATTACTAACGCGCGATCATCAGCTTGGTTCAAAATTGCTGCTGTTTCCACCATTTCGACCATAAATGTTGACCGCCCCCTAGCAAGATCATCAGAGGCTCCGACCCTACTGAATAATTGACTTACAATGCCAATATGGGCACTCGTAGCAGGAACAAAACATCCCATTTGTGCTAATATGGCTATTAAAGCATTTTGCCTAAGAAAGGTTGATTTACCTGCCATATTAGGCCCAGTTACCAACCAAATAGACCCTTCGCTCAATTCACAATCATTTGGAATGAAACTATAGCCATTATTTTTCAGGGAGTTTTCAACTACCACATGGCGTCCACCTTGAATTGCAAAGGATTTTGAGCCATCTATTTCTGGTCTGCACCACTCTTCATCGCGTGCCAATGTTGCCAAGCTGTTAGTAATATCAATTACTGCTAAAGCTTCAGCGGCGGCAGAGATTTTTTCAAAATTTTGTATTATTAGTGCGCTTAATTCATTAAAAATTTGTTTTTCTATCTCAAGGGCTTTTGCGTTCGCATTTATGATTTTTGTTTCAGTGTCCGATAAACTTAATGTTGTGAAACGCATTTGGTTGGCGGTGGTTTGTCGATGAATAAAGTTATCAGCTATTGTACTGTTCTGAAGTTTTTCCGCATTTTTGGCAGTAGTTTCTATGAAATATCCGAGAACATTATTGAACTTTATTTTCAGGGACTGAATACCGGTGAGCTCGATGAAATCTCTTTGCATTTCAGCAATTATTTTGGTGCCATCTCTTTTTAGTGATCGGGTCTCATCCAACTCTGAATTGAACTGTTCCGTAACAAACCCCCCATCACGCACCAACAGTGGAGGTTCTGGGACGATTGCCTTTTCTAGTGTCGACGAAATTTCATCATGGCCTAATAGTTTTTCCATCGCTAATTTTAATTCTGCGGGCAGGGCATGATTTTTAAATAGCCTAGCTATCTCTTTTCCTTGGATTAATCCTTTTGATATGTTTGCTAAGTCTCGAGGTCCAGCTCGCTCTAGAGATACCCTTGAAAGTGCCCGTTCCAGGTCAGGAATACTCTTGAGAAATGCCGTTACAGGTTCGCTTAAATCGAGATCGTCACGTAAAAATTTAAGAGCATCATGTCTTTCATTAATTACATCTATATCCATACTTGGAGCTGAAATACGTCGTTCTAATAGCCGTCCGCCCGCGGCAGTAACTGTTCGATCAATAGTTCCTAGTAAAGATCCTTGTCTTGATCCCGTATGAATTGATCTTGTTAATTCTAAATTTCGTCTTGTTGCAGAATCTATCCGCATACTATTTTCTTTTACTTCAATCACCGGTGGTCTGAGGATCGGCAATTTACCTTTTTGTGTAGCATCTAAATATTCTGCTATTGAACCCAGTGCCGATACCTGCGCTCGACCAAAGCTCCCAAAAGCTTCTAAAGAAGCAACTGCGAATAGTGCTTTTAATCTTTCTTCACCCGATGTGCTGTCAAATGCCGATTTACCACGCAGCGTTGCCGTTGCTCCGCTCTCTTCTATCGCATCAATAATTTCATAATCTGTATTTTCGATTATGAGGACTTCGGAAGGGTTTAGTCGAAATAGTTCTGCGACAAAATCCTCAACTTTATTTAATGACAGAACACTCATAAAACCTGTGGAAATATCCACCCATGCTAAGCTATGCTCGCCTCTCACAATCGAGTATGCAGCCAAAAAATTGTGTGAACGTGCATTTAGAAGGCTATCCTCAGTAAGAGTGCCGGGTGTTACCAGTCTCACTACATCGCGTTTTACGACTGACTTATAGCCTCTCTTTTTTGCCTCAGCAGGGCTCTCCATTTGTTCACATACAGCTACTTTGTGACCAGACTTGATTAAAGTTAATAAATAATTTTCGGAAGAGTGATGGGGAACACCACACATTGGAATATCAGTATCGTTATGTTTGCCCCTTTTTGTAAGGGCTATATCTAACACTTTAGCGGCTTTTATAGCGTCATCAAAAAATAATTCATAAAAATCTCCCATTCTGTAGAATAGCAGTGCATCAGGATACTGACTTTTAATTTTCAGATACTGAGTCATCATAGGTGTCACGAAAATAACCTCATTTTTTAATTATTAGCCTAATATCCAATTAGAAAAAATTAAACAGAAAACAATTTATTGTAGGTCCTAAAACTTGATAGTACAGTTACTTTACGGCTAGGGATTTTACTAATGAAAAATACAAAGTTTACGAGCGATGAAGCACTCGCGTTTCATATGGAGCCAGTCCCTGGAAAATGGGAAGTTAATGCAACAGTTCCCATGGCGACGCAGCGTGATTTGTCTCTAGCATACTCTCCTGGAGTTGCGGTGCCTTGCTCCAAAATTTCGGAAAACCCTGAGTTGGCCTATGATTATACAAACAAAGGAAATCTAGTAGCAGTAATATCTAATGGCAGTGCAGTGTTAGGTTTGGGAAACCTTGGCGCACTGGGAAGTAAACCTGTTATGGAAGGAAAGTCAGTCCTTTTTAAAAGGTTTGCCGACGTAAATTCGATTGACATTGAATTAGATACCGAGGATCCAGATGAATTTTGTAGAGCTGTAAAATTGATGGGGCCAACCTTTGGGGGTATCAACCTTGAAGATATCAAGGCGCCAGAATGCTTTATAATTGAACAGCGCTTAAAAGAGGAAATGGATATCCCAGTTTTTCATGATGATCAGCATGGGACAGCGGTAATTTGCGCAGCTGGTCTAATAAATGCGTTGTATTTATCGGATAAAAAAATTGAAGATGTAAAAATTGTATTGAATGGAGCAGGTGCTGCAGGAATAGCATGTATTGAGCTTTTAAAATTTATGGGTGCACGTCATGAGAACTGTATTGTTTGTGACACAAAAGGAGTAATTTTCCAGGACCGTAAAGAAGGCATGAACCAATGGAAGTCTGCCCATGCATCAAAGACGAAAGCGAGAACATTAGCGGAGGCTTTAGACGGGGCAGATGTATTTATTGGTGTTTCGGTCAAAGGTGCAGTGACGCAAAAAATGCTAAAAACCATGGCGAGAGATCCAGTAATATTTGCGATGGCTAATCCTGACCCTGAAATAACTCCAGAAGAAGCACACGAGGTTCGTGTTGATGCGATTGTGGCTACTGGAAGAAGTGATTATCCTAATCAAGTTAACAACGTACTGGGTTTTCCATACTTATTTCGGGGAGCTTTAGATATCCACGCAAGGGCAATTAATGATGAGATGAAGATCGCATGTGCCAACGCCCTCGCTGAGCTCGCTCGTGAAGATGTTCCGGATGAAGTTGCTGTAGCCTATGGAAAGGAACTAAAATTTGGTCGGGATTACATTATACCGACTCCTTTTGATCCGCGATTAATTTTCCGTATACCGCCTGCCGTAGCAAAAGCAGGAATGCAAACGGGAGCGGCACGGCGTCCAATCATCGACCTTCCCAATTATGCGTTGACCCTGAAGTCAAGAATGGATCCGACAGCCTCAATCCTTCAAGGTATGCATGTCAGGGCTCGATCAAACCAAGCAACGATGATATTTGCAGAGGGCGATGATCCTAGAGTCCTGAGGGCTGCCGTAACTTATCAACGTAGCGGGCTTGGAAAGTCTCTTGTAGTTGGAAGGGATGAAGATGTTAGATCTAAGTTGAAAGACTTAGGGTTGGCTGATGCTATTACAGAGCTTGAAGTTGTAAATGCTGCAAAAACTGAGCATTTGGAAGTTTACAAAGACTTCCTATATGATCGCTTAAAGAGAAAAGGGTTTGATCCAGCTGATGTGCATAGAATTGCCTCAAGAGACAGGCACGTTTTTGCGGCCTTAATGTTAGCCCACGGTCATGGTGATGGCCTGGTTACTGGCGTAACACGTAAATCTGCAATTGTTCTTGATCGAATAAATCATGTATTTAATGCAGATGCTGACAACGGTGTTACTGGTGTTACAGCACTAATCCATAAGGGGCGGATAATTTTAATTAGTGATACTTTGGTACAAGAGTGGCCGGATGAAAAGGACTTAGCGGATATTGCGGAGAATGCAGCTGGGGTTGCTAGGCAATTGGGTTTAGAGCCTAGGGTAGCATTTGTTAGTTTTTCGACCTTCGGGCACCCAGTGTCAGAGCGAGCAGAAAAAATGTATTTGGCACCAGCAGAGTTAGATGCTCGGGCGGTCAATTTTGAATATGAAGGAGAAATGACAGCAGATGTTGCCCTGAACATGAAGGCAATGGAAGCTTACCCCTTTTGCAGATTGACGGGCCCTGCCAACATATTGGTTGTGCCCGCCCGCCACTCGGCTAGTATTTCAGTAAAACTGTTGCAGGAGATGGCTGGCGCAACAGTCATCGGGCCAATTCTAACTGGTATAGATAAATCGATTCAGATTTGTTCCACGGCTTCAAATGCCACTGATATATTAAATATGGCTGTTCTAGCTTCTTGCAAAGTAGGTACCCATCAAAAATAAAGGCGTATTTATAGAATCAGATTTATGACTTTATTCAGTAAATTGCGCAGAAGAGCCCCATAGCTCTTTTACTATGTCGTCTCGTTTACAAGAGTTTCGGTATAGTTTATAAGCTTTAGATTGTTTTCTGGGACCAAATCTGGTGAGGACAAAATTTTCTCCCTTGTAATAATTCTGGTGATAATCTTCAGCGATATAAAAGTTTTTTAATTCAAGCACTTTGGTAACAATTTTTCTACCAAGCTCGTCTTGGGCATTTTCTATAGCACTCTGTGCTTTTTCATTTTGAGATTTGTTTTTTGTAAATATGGCCGTTCTGTAACTTTCGCCACGATCACAAAATTGTCCTCCATCGTCTGTGACATCAACGGATCTGAGAAAAATGTATAAGATTTTATCTAATGAAATTACACTAGAGTCGAACTCAATTTCTACAGCTTCATAGTGGCCTGTACCACCTTGAACTACCTCTTTATACGAGGGGTTTTTCAGGGTACCGCCCGTATAGCCGGAGATAGCTTCCTTTACCCCATCAAGACCCTCAAAGTCTGCCTCCACACACCAAAAACAACCACCGGCAACTATTACCTTATCTATTTCTGCAAGTAATGTGTTGTGGGTGGATATAGCACCTATAAAAATAATAAGGATTTTTGCTAATGTCTTTGAAACCATTTGCCACCTATGAATGTTTATACAAAATTAATATGGACCTAGCTTTAAAATCGATTTAGTCCATTTTAGAAACTTTTATATTTCATGTTATTGCTTTTTACGCCACTAATATAAAGCAGCTGCAAGATATCTGAGGAAGAAAAATGTCAACGCATATAAGTACTCATCAAGCTAAAGAAGATCTGAGAAATGAAGATCTTAAAATTTTTCTCAATGGTGAAATCGTTGAAAAAGCGAATGCAGTAGTCAGCGTATATGATAGCGGTTTCATGCTTGGAGATGGTGTTTGGGAAGGATTGAGGTTGTACAATGGACATTGGTTATTCATGGACGAGCATCTTGATCGTCTTTTTGAAGCCGCTCTCGCAATTGATTTAGATATTGGGCTAAGTCGAGAAGGGGTAGAGAAGGCCCTTTTTCAGGTGCAACAAGCTAATTCTATGCATACAGATGCTCACGCTAGGCTTATGGTGACAAGAGGAGTAAAGACACGCCCGTTTCAGCATCCAGCACTATCACAATCAGGCCCAACATTTGTAATTATTGCAGAGCATTCGCAACCAAAGCTGCCGAGGCCAATTAGGTTAGCCAGTGTTCCTCAGATAAGAGGCTTGCCGATGTCGCAGGATCCAAAATTGAATAGTCATTCAAAGCTTAACTGTGTGTTGGCCTGTATTGCTGCAGAGAAATCTGGCGCAGACGAAGCGCTGATGTTGGATGTTAATGGTTTTGTAAATACAACAAACGCGTGCAATTTTTTTATTGTTCGGAAAGAGCAAGTTTGGACTAGCACGGGCGACTACTGCATGAATGGTATAACCCGCCAAAAAGTTATAGATTTATGTAAAGAGAATAATATTGAGATTCATGAGAAAAACTTTTCGTTATCAGAAACGTATAGTGCAGATGAGGCTTTTTTGACAGGTACTTTTGGTGCCCAGACACCGGTTGGGGATATCGACGGTCGAGTAATTGGTGATGGCACTATGGGTCCAGTAACTAGCTTTCTAAGGCAGGCATATAAAAAACTTATCTCGAAAGTAACAGATTAATGCAAATAGCAATGTGGTCGGGACCGAGGAATTTATCCACTGCAATGATGTATTCATTTGGTAATCGTCCTGATTTTGATATTATTGATGAACCTTTTTATGCCTCATATTTGCACAAAACTGGCATAAATCATCCGATGCGCGATGAAGTAATTGTCTCACAGCCGATAGATCCCAAAGAAGTCATTGACAACTTGCTTAATAGAAAATGTAAAAGCAAATCTCATTGCTATCAGAAACATATGACTCAGCATATTTTGGACGACTTCGATCTGAATTGGATGAAGAAGTTTACTAATGTTTTTCTTATCAGGCACCCAGCTCGGGTTATAAAAAGTTTTGGTGAAAAACTAAATAATGCAAGTTTTGCTGACATTGGTTTCAAAAAGCAGCTACATTTATTTAACTATGTTTTCCAGACAGGTCAAAAACCAATAATTATTGATAGCTCTGATATTCGTAAAAACCCACGTTCTGCTTTAGAATGCTTGTGTAGTGAGGTTGGTGTAAAATTTATGCCTGAGATGCTGTATTGGCCAAAAGGCGGACATAAAAGTGATGGAGTTTGGGCTAAACACTGGTATGGTGCGGTGCATCTGTCTGAAGGTTTCTCGGGCGAAGAGGGTGATTTGCCAAATCTAAATGCAGAGCAAAGTGAAATTTCGAGCCTCGCTTTACCATATTACCTAGCACTGGAAGAAAATAAACTTAAGTTTTAGACATATTAAATATTTTTAAATTCTTTTAGTACGTTTTTATAAACAGATTTCTTAAAAGGAACTATTTCGTTCAACAAGTTTTCTTTTGAAATCCATTTCCACTTTGAAAATTCGGGGTGTTCAGTAGCTATATTAATATCCCCGTCCTCACCAAGAAACTTGAATAAAAACCATTTCTGCTTTTGTCCTCTGAACTTACCGTTCCATAGGATTGGTATTAAGTCTTCTGGCAAATCATACGACAGCCACTTAGATGAAGACGCCAAAAATCGTATGTCTTGTTTTTTTATACCCGTTTCTTCTAAAAGCTCTCTGTATGCTGCAGTTTCTGGATCTTCACCAGCATCGATCCCACCCTGCGGCATCTGCCAAGCATTTTGATTATTATCTAGTCGTTGTCCGACAAACACATATCCTTGTTCATTTACCATCATGATCCCAACATTGGAACGATATGGGAGTTTATTAAAGTTTGTTTGCATTAGTTTTGGATAGATATAGCGGATAGACCACTTAAAATATCAATTGCATAAGCTAACTGGTAATCGTCTTCTCTTAGCTTGGCGGCATTTTCTGCTTTCAATCGATCAGCCTCTATTTGTTGTATTTCATCTTCTGAAAGACTATCATTAGAAAGCGCACCTCGAAGGTCTGCTTCACTACGATTCCGCCTTGTTTCTTCAGCTTCTAAATCAGAATTTTTTCGCCGAGGTTGTTCGACGATAATATTTGGCGACACCCCAAGTGCTTGTATAGATCTACCAGAGGGAGTGTAATAGCGAGATGTTGTGAGGCGCATCGCACCCTCGCCTCTTAGAGGCATAACCGTTTGAACCGAGCCCTTCCCAAAACTGCGGGTTCCCACAACAATTGCCCTTCGATGGTCTTGCAAGGCTCCCGCCACAATCTCAGAAGCAGAAGCGGAGCCACCATTGATCAGAACAACAATTGGTTTGCCGTTTGCGAGGTCCCCTGATTTGGCATTATATCTTTCACTATCTTCACTGTATCTACCCCTTGTGGAAACAATTTCACCTTTTTCTAAAAAGGCATCTGACACACGAATTGCTTGGTTTAATAATCCACCCGGATTATTTCTTAAATCAAGAACTATCCCGTTGATTTTTTCCATACCACCGGCTTCTTCAATTTGGTTTTCTAACCCGTTCACAAGATTTGGATAAGTTTGGTCATTAAAAGTAGTGATCCGGAGAACTATTGTATCACCTTCTGTTCTAGCCCTTACCGCAGTTAGTTTAATAGTATCGCGAATTATAGAAACATCAAAAGGCTCGTCTTCGCCTTCTCTTACAACCGTAATTATAATTTCAGATCCTACTGGCCCTCTCATCATTCCCACTGCTTCATCAAGAGTTAAACCTAACAAACTTTGACCGTCCACGTGTGTTATGAAATCACCTGCCTCCATACCAGCAGCATCTGCAGGTGTACCATCTATTGGAGAAACCACTTTAACGAAGCCTTCCTGTTGGGTAACCTCTATCCCAAGGCCTCCAAATTCGCCTCTAGTTTGTACTCTCATTTTGGCAGCGTCGTCTGCAGATAGATAGCTTGAATGTGGATCTAAGGAAGTCAGCATGCCATCTATGGCTGCCTCAATTAAATCTTTACTACTTACCTCTTCAACATACTCTGACCTAATACGCTCAAAAATATCTCCAAACAGATCTAATTGTTCATATATTGTCTTTCTTGTTTCCGTTTCTTCTGCCAATACGGGTCCTGCTAACTTAACAGATACCAAGGCACCCAAAGCACAACCAAAAATTCCAGCCAAAATATATTTATTCATCTTATTATTCCTTATCGATTTCGAACCAGTCAGAAGGATCTTGGGGTTTATCATTGTATCTTACTTCAATATAAAGGGATTGCGAGAGTCTTCCACTACTCAATTCTGTTTCTGTTATAAAATTTTCTGCACTTATATTCTGACCGGCCATAAAGCCAATCGGACTTGATTGAGAAAGTATTTGGCCTGCTTTTCCAAATACCCTGCCTAAGCCTGCAAATATTAACAAAACACCATCCTCTGGTTCCAAAATTGACACCATACCATAATCTAATAGTGGCCCTGCGTAACGAATAGTTGCAGAAATAGGTGAAGTTACAATTTCACGGTTTTTTGTGCGGATAACTATTCCAGGCCGTATTATTCCTGCTGCATCTACATCGTTAAATTTGCGAACAATTATACCTTCCACGGGAAGACTTAGGTTACCTGCATAATCTTTCGAAATGGGTTCTTCTGACCTAATGATTGTGTTTTCTATAGAGTTTAGGGCAATTGCAAAATCATTTAATGATTTGGAGCTTTTTGATATTGACTTGAGCTTTTCCGGATCTTCAATAAAACGCACCGGTAGGTCAGTTCTATCAGATGCCGCTTTTATAAGTGCAGCCCTAGCGGTCTGAATGCTTTCTAAAGAAATTCTCATTTCTCTCTCTGCTTTTTTAGTAAGGTTTGTTAAAAGCATTAATTTATTGAGGCTTTTATTAAGAGTTTTTGCCTCAGATCTCACTCCTTTCAAAGTATCAGATAAAATTAATTTTGAGCGTGCATTACTGAGTGCCCCACCGGGGTGTAATAGCGTCGATTCAATTGGCTCTTTGCCCACTATTAGGAGCGCGCCAGCTAGTTTCGATATTTTTTCTTTTTGAAATATTAAATCTGTGTTTAGTTTTTTTGTCTGTAACTTAATAACCCTGTATTTAGACCTTAAGTCGCCCAAAGATTTTTCAGTTTCCATTATTAGATTGGATAGTGCATTGACCCTGTCACGATATGAATTGGCAGAATTAAGTTCGCTTCGTGCTCTATTTAGATCATCAATTATTTCCTGTGTTTGGGAAGAAATACTCTCGTCGGCTAGTAATTTTGATGCAAATACTAGACCTAAAATGATACTAAAAGTGGTAATCGCTATTCGCAATATACCTCCTCAATCATACTTTTGCCTGTCATTTCTTCAGGTGGAGTCAGTCCCATTAAATCGAGAATGGTTGGGGCTATATCTGCAAGCTTCCCACTTTCTCTCAGTGTAATATTTTTTCTAGCACCAAAAATGGCAAATGGTACAAGGTTAGTAGTGTGAGCAGTGTGTATCTTTTTAGTCTCTGGGTCCACCATTAACTCACAATTTCCATGGTCGGCAGTCAAAACTAGGCATCCATTCTTTTTTTTGATTGCCGCAATTAACTTACCGAGCCCGCAATCTACTGCTTCACATGCTTTTACCGCAGCTTTAAAATCGCCAGTATGACCAACCATGTCAGGATTGGCGTAATTTACTACAATAAGATCAATATTAGTATCTATTGCTGTAACAAGACTTTCTGTGACTTGTTCTGAAGACATTTCTGGCTGCAAATTATAAGTTGCTACTTTGGGCGATAGCGGCATATGTCTTCTCTCACCGTCAAATGGTAATTCTCTCCCGCCGTTAAGAAAAAAAGTGACGTGTGGATATTTTTCAGTCTCTGCAACCCGAAACTGGCTTTTTCCGTGCTTGGCTACCCATTCTCCCAGCGTGTTCTCTATTGCTTTTTTTGGATAACAGGTTTTCATAAAGCTGTTATGTTTTGTTGAGTATTCAACCATACCTAAAAAACTTGAAAGTTTTGGTCTTCTGCCACTTTCAAAAAGATCAAAGTTTGGGTCGCCAATTGCGCTTAATATCTCTCTGGCGCGATCTGATCGAAAGTTTAAACAAAATACACCGTCCCCGTCTTTTACACCTCGATAACCGTTTATGACAGTTGCTGGAATAAACTCGTCAGTTAAATTATCGGCGTATGCAGAGTTGATAGCATCATAAACATCTTCCCGCACTATTTCAGACTCAGATTTTACAATTGCATTGTAAGCTTGGGTTATTCTTTCCCAACGATTGTCACGGTCCAATGCGTAATACCGTCCAATAACGGTAGAAATTTTCGCACTATCTGGCATTTTTTGCAATAATTTCTCCGCATATGTTAATGAAGAGACAGGCGAAACGTCACGACCATCTGTGATAAGGTGTAAAGCCACTTCTAAATTTGCATCTGAAAGTACTCCTAGTGTAGCAAGAAGATGCTCGATATGTCCATGCACGCCGCCATCTGATAATATCCCAATAATATGTGCTGTACCTTTGCTAGATTTAACCGACTGAATGAAGTCTAAAATCGCTTTATTTTTGTAAAAAGAACCGTTTTTAATTTCTAAGTTAATTTCACTCAGCCCCGTAGGCACTACCCGTCCAGCCCCTATATTTGTGTGACCCACTTCAGAGTTACCCATTTGACCATCAGGTAAACCTACATCTCTACCATGAGTGACTAATTTAGAGGTGGCGCTGTTAGCTAAAATATTATTAAAATTAGGTGTCTTAGCAGTTAATGGAGCGTTGCCTTCAATCGCATCTCTTTGCCCCCAACCATCAAGAATACACAAGATTACAGGTTTGTATTCGTTCAATGTTTTGACCTCAAGATTGGTTTTAAATTATTAGCTTTATGGAAGATCAATTTCGGTGATATGGAGTTTTTAAAAGTATGGTAGCGCTCCTATAGATTTGCTCTGCCAGCATAACTCTCGCTAGACTATGTGGCCATACCATTTTACCTAGAGACAGAGCGTAATCAGCTTTTTTTTTCAAACTTTCTTCAATTCCATCAGCACCACCGATTAAAAAAGTGATGTTATTTTTAGAGTTATCTCTGCAACTTACCAAGAAAGATGCAAGGTTTGGTGAGGTTAATGTTTTACCATTTTCATCCAGAACGCAAATTACAGATCTTTTAGGTATAGCTTTTTCAAGGAGGGTGGCCTCTGCAGCAACACCACTGCCGTTTTTATCTTCAACCTCTATCAGGTTGGCAGGCCCAAAACCCAATTGACGCCCTAATTTGTTAAATCGATTTATGTAATCAGACACCAACAAAGCCTCTGGCCTTTGCCTAAGGCGGCCCACTGCACATATAGTCACTCCCATCATGCGCGTGACTCTTACTTTTGGTCCATAGGCGTCCACATTTTTTCAATTTGGTAGAATTCTCTGACCTCTGGTCGGAAAACATGCACAATAACATCACCTGTATCAATCAATACCCAATCGCCGGCATCTTTTCCCTCAACCTTCGACATGAGTCCATGGTCTATTTTTAATGTATCCACTAATTTTCGAGAAATTGATGAGACCAGCCGTGTGGATGTCCCAGACGCCACTACCATGTAATCCCCAATTGATGTTCGTCCGCGTAGGTCGATCGTTGTAATGTCTTCAGCTTTATTTTCGGAAAGGGATTTGATTATGCAGTTTAAAAGCGCGTCACTAGATTTTTTTAGGTCTCCATTCTGACGCGGAGAAACATTGTTTGCAGCAGCAGCTGCCTGGATATTCAGAGACAGAGTTAAGCCCTCCTTTAATTTACTACACGGTGTTAGCATTTATCATTTATATTCTCAACGATCAAAGCAGGGTTTGCTAAATATTATGTAAATTATGGCTTTCTAAATATCTTGAAGCTGCAGCTAATAAGCACTATTAGATATGTAAATTATAATGAAAAAACCTTTATCTAGGATTTTTGAGAGGAATAAAATGACTGCCCCGAAAACGCTATATGATAAGATATGGGACGCTCACATAGTACATAACGACTCAGATGGGACTTGCCTGCTATACATAGACCGTCATTTGGTACATGAAGTTACATCGCCGCAAGCCTTTGAGGGCTTACGAATCTCAGGGCGTAAAGTACGGGCACCGGAAAAAACTATAGCTGTTCCCGATCACAATGTTCCAACAACGCCTAACAGAGACAATATTATTGATAACGAAGAAAGCCGGATCCAAGTGGAGGCATTGGATAAAAATGCAAAAGATTTTGGAGTAATTTATTACCCCGTCTCAGATATTCGACAGGGGATCGTTCATATAGTTGGTCCTGAGCAAGGTTGGACATTACCAGGTATGACAGTTGTGTGTGGTGATAGCCATACAGCCACACATGGGGCATTTGGTTCTTTGGCACATGGCATCGGTACTTCTGAAGTTGAACATGTCTTGGCAACCCAAACTTTAATCCAAAAAAAATCAAAAAATATGAAAGTGGAAATTACAGGCAAATTGAGACCAGGCGTTACAGCTAAAGATATTACGCTGGCGGTTATTGGAGAGACAGGTACAGCCGGTGGTACGGGTTATGTAATAGAATACTGCGGTCAGGCAATTCGAGACCTCTCGATGGAAGGGCGTATGACAGTGTGTAATATGGCAATAGAGGGTGGTGCTCGAGCAGGTCTAATTGCCCCGGACGATAAAACTTATGAATATTGTAGGGGACGACCCCACAGCCCCAAAGGCGCTTCTTGGGAGATGGCGCTTGCGTACTGGAAAACCCTTTTCAGCGACTCAGACGCTGTTTTTGATAAAGTAGTTACCATAAAAGGGGAGGATATAGCTCCATTGGTGACTTGGGGTACATCGCCAGAAGATGTGTTGCCAATTACTGCAGCTATACCTGATCCAGAAAGTTTTTCAGGCGGCAAAATTGAAGCAGTGCGTCGTTCTTTGGAGTATATGGGGCTCGAAGCAGGTCAAAAGTTATCTGAAATAGAAATAGATACAGTATTTATCGGCTCATGTACTAATGGTCGGATTGAAGACTTACGAGCTGCATCAGAAATACTTAAGGGTAAAAAAATTAAGGATGGCATGCGTGCGATGGTGGTCCCTGGTTCTGGGTTAGTAAGAATGCAGGCAGAGGAAGAGGGCATTGCAGAAATTTTTCGAAAGGCTGGTTTTGAGTGGAGGCTAGCAGGTTGCTCAATGTGTTTGGCTATGAACCCAGACCAATTGGCAGAAGGAGAGCGCTGTGCATCAACTTCCAATAGAAATTTTGAAGGGCGTCAAGGCTATCGCGGTAGAACACATTTGGTATCGCCGGCCATGGCTGCTGCAGCCGCGATCACGGGAAAGCTAACAGATGTAAGGGAGATACAGTAATGGAAAAGTTTGAAAAGTTATCTGGCGTTGCTGCTCCTATGCCCTTGGTAAATATTGATACTGACATGATTATTCCAAAAGTTTTTTTAAAGACAATCAAGCGTTCTGGTCTTGGGGTAAATTTGTTTGATGAAATGCGTTATGATCGTGAAGGAAATGAAAAAACAGAATTTGTATTGAACAAACCACAATATAGGGAAGCAAAAATCCTTGTGGCAGGCGATAATTTTGGTTGCGGCTCTTCTCGTGAGCACGCGCCGTGGGCCATAGCGGACTTTGGGATCAAGTGCGTTATTTCTACTTCATTTGCTGACATATTTTTTAATAACTGTTTTAAAAACGGTATTTTACCGGTGGTATTGCCTCAGGATCAAGTAAAGGTCCTGATGAGTGATGCTGAGAAAGGTGCGAATTCAATCATAGAAGTTGACTTAGAAAATCAAACTATAGCTTCATCTGATGGGGCAGTTTTTACTTTTGATGTCGACCCTTTCAAAAAACATTGTTTGTTAAACGGCTTGGATGACATTGGTCTAACTATGGAAAAAGAAACAGATATCACGGCCTATGAGGCTAAAGCGTCCCAACTTTTCCCTTGGGCCTAACTTACAATTTAGCTTTTGCACACTCTTTATATGTGCTGGCGGTTTAAGAAAAATTTTATAAGGTAAATATTAATGGCTAAATTCTCTCTCTTAATACTTCCTGGCGATGGCATTGGACCCGAAGTCATGGTTGAAGTCCGAAAAATCATAGATTGGTTTATGAGTAATCGCGGTCTCGACTTCGATGTAACAGAAGATTTGGTGGGTGGTGCAGCGTATGATGCTCACGGGACACCTTTGAACGATGATACCATGGCGAAAGCACTAGACGTTGACGCTGTTTTGTTGGGGGCAGTTGGCGGTCCAAAGTATGATGATTTAGACTTTAGCCTAAAGCCTGAAAGAGGCCTTCTTAGACTTAGAAAAGAAATGGATCTTTACTCAAACTTAAGACCAGCTCAGTGTTTTGACGCTCTTGCCGATTTTTCATCTTTAAAGCCTGAGGTGGTTTCTGGATTAGATATAATGATCGTAAGGGAGCTAACATCGGGGATATATTTTGGCGAACCCAGAGGAATTATTACCGAAGGAAATGAGCGTGTAGGTATAAATACCCAGCGATATACAGAAAGCGAAATTGAGCGTGTAGCTCGCTCTGCTTTCGAACTAGCAAGACGACGTGACAATAGAGTCTGCTCTATGGAAAAAGCAAATGTCATGGAATCTGGCGTCCTGTGGCGCGAAACTGTAGATAAAATCCATCAGTCTGAGTACTCCGATGTAGAACTCTCGCAAATGTATGCAGACGCCGGAGCAATGCAATTGTGCCGCTGGCCTAAGCAATTTGACGTAATTGTAACTGATAACTTATTTGGTGATATATTATCGGATACTGCAGCTATGCTTACAGGCTCGCTGGGTATGTTGCCTTCGGCATCCTTGGGTGCACCAATGGAGAATGGTCGGCCTAAGGCACTTTATGAACCAGTACATGGTTCAGCGCCTGATATAACTGGCCAAGGAAAAGCTAATCCTATTGCTTGTATTCTTAGCTTTGCAATGGCGCTTCGTTATAGTTTCGATGAAGGTGCAGAGGCAGACCGGTTAGAACAATCTATAGAGAGTGTATTGGCAAAAGGTTCTAGGACCCATGATTTATTGGGTGAAGAGGGTGTAATCCCTCTTAGTACGGCAGAGATGGGCGATGCTATAGTAAATGCATTAACAGAGTCTCTCTGAACTTAAATAACAATGCTGTAGTTTTGTCTATGCGCTTGGCATGCTCGCAAATTTGAAATATTAAATTGCAAAAAAGGGAGCACGTCTTGTCTGAAGCCTTTCTAGTTATTGTTGTCCAAAATGATTTCTGTCCAGGTGGAACTTCCGCTGTTTTGGAGGGGGGTGAGATAGTTCAGCCCGTTAATGCGGTGATCGATGATTTTGATTTAGTATTTTTAACACAAGATTGGCATGCTCAAGAACATAAATCCTTCACATCTTCTCATGAGACCAAAAGGCCCTTTGACACAGTTGAAATGTTTTATGGAGATCAAATTCTACAGCCAAATCATTTTATTCATGGGTCATTGGGCGCAAATTTTCACCCAGATTTGAAAGATGAAAAAGCTGACGTTATTATACGGAAAGTTTCAAATCCCTCTGTAGATAGTTATTCTGCTTTCTTTGAGAACGACACAGTTACGCCAACAGGATTACATGGGTATTTAAAAGGCTGTGAAGTTAATGATTTAACGCTGGTAGGTCTGGCTACAGATTTCTGTGTTGCCTTTTCTGCATTTGATGCAGAAAGATTAGGATATCAAGTTACCGTGAGCCTTGATATGGTGTGCGCTATAGACGCTGATGGGTCCTTAAGGTCGGCAATGGATAAAATGTCAAAGGCAGGGGTGAACTTAGTAAATGGTTGATATAGCCACAAGAGTTTGGAATCACAAATGGAAAATAGATCCCATTGTAAGGTCTCTAATAGATACCGATTTTTATAAACTTTTAATGTGCCAATCGATCTACCGTAATAAGCCAGATACAAATGTTACTTTCAGTTTGATAAATCGCTCTTCAAATATTTTGCTAGCTGAGCTCGTCGATGAGGGAGAATTACGCGAACAATTAGACCATATCAGAGGTTTATCTTTGTCTCGAGGAGAGAGCACATGGCTGAGAGGTAATACTTTTTATGGTAGACGGCAAATGTTTAGGTCTGACTTTATGGAATGGTTTGAAGGTTTAAAGCTTCCAGCTTACCACTTAGAAAAATTTAATGGCCAATATGAACTTACTTTTGAAGGTAGTTGGCCGGAAGTCATGTTGTGGGAAGTTCCTGCTTTATCGGTATTAATGGAGCTGCGGGGAAGAACAGTTTTAGACACAATGGACCGATTTGAGCTTCAGATATTATATGCTAGAGCAATGACAAAGCTGTGGGAAAAAATTGAAAGATTAAAAGGCTTGGAAAACCTTAAAATAGCAGATTTTGGTACAAGAAGACGCCATTCATTTCTTTGGCAGGATTGGGCAGTGCAGGCAATGCAAGAAGGTCTTGGAGGGTCTTTCATAGGCACGTCTAACTGTTCAATTGCAATGAAAAGAGACATTGAGGCGATAGGAACTAACGCGCATGAACTTCCAATGGTTTACAGCGCTTTAGCTCAAAGTGACGAGGAGTTAGCAATGGCTCCTTATCAGGTTTTAGCGGACTGGCATGAAGAGCACGATGGAAATCTCAGAATTATCTTACCAGACACATATGGAACCGACGGATTTTTAAAAAATGCTCCAGACTGGCTTTCTAGTTGGACCGGTATGCGGATAGATAGTGGTGATCCTAGAGTTGGCGCAAGAAATGCGATTAAATGGTGGCGCTCAATGGGAGAAAATCCAAGAGAAAAACTCATCATTTTTTCGGACGGCCTCGATGTGGGGCAGATTGTCGACTTGCACAAGGAGTTTTCAGCCGATGTAAATGTATCTTTTGGCTGGGGTACTAATTTAACCAATGATTTTCGCAATTTGGTGGATAGCTCCCGTTTGGATGCTTTTTCTTTAGTATGCAAGGCTGCTACGGTAAACGGTCGTGCAACAGTTAAATTGTCTGACAATCCTAATAAGGCTACTGGACCGTTAAGCGAAATTGGTAGGTATAGGCGTGTCTTTCAGGTTGGTAATCAGGAAGCTTTGCGAATCGATATCTGAGAACAAAATCTCCTCTCGGCACTAATTTAATCTTTCTAATGAAATTTTCCCTGTAACGACAGAACAGATTTACGTTACGGAAGGAGCAAAAACTTTAATCGCTGTTAATTTTCACGAAATTTTTTCTTGTATTATCGATCATGGTCTACAACAATCGATTAATAATCACAGGTTTTTGTTTGAGGAAAGTACAAAATGCCCTGTGAATGGAAACTGGGAGATATTAAATGAAAAAAGAAGATTATTTAAAAAATCAGGAGATAAAATATAAGCTTGGGGTAATTGACCGCCGCCAATTTATTTCCTCTGCTATCGCAACTGGACTTGCGGTTCCAGCAGCACTTGGTCTTGCTGGACAACTTAACGCTGCCACACCGAAAAAGGGTGGAGTATTAAGACATGCAAGTGGTTATGGTTCTACTGATGACTCCTTAGACCCCGGCACGTCGGCAAATAGTTTGAGTCAGAATGTTATCTACACACGTGGTAATCACCTTACAGAGGTAAGTAATGAGGGCGAGCTTGTTGGAGAACTTGCTGAATCTTTTGAGGCTTCAAATAACGGAAAAACCTGGGTCTTTAATTTAAGAAAAGGCGTGGAGTTTCATAATGGGAAATCTCTCACGGCAGACGATGTAATCGCCTCAATGGAATATCACGGTGGTGAAAACGCAACCTCATCAGCAAAAGGTAACCTATCCAGTGTAGCCTCCATGAAGAAGGATGGTAATCATCGGGTAATTTTCGAACTTAAAGAGGGCAATGCTGATTTTCCTTATTTGTCATCTGATTATCATATAATGATACAAGCTTCAAAAGATGGAAAAATTGATCCTCTAGACCCAGCAAATGGTACTGGCCCATACATGGTCGAAAGCTATGAGCCTGGTGTAAAATTTGTAGGCAAGCGAAACCCGAATTACTTTAAAGAAGATCGTGCTCACTTTGATGAGGTACAGCTCATTGCCGTTATAGATGCAGCCGCGCGACAAAGTGCGATAATGAGTGGTGATGCAGATTTTGCAGATGCAATTCCTGCAAAAACAGTTAATCTGTTAGCACGTGCTCCAAATTTGGAAATTCTAGAAACAACTGGAACTCAGCACTATATCTTCCCAATGCGCTTAGATACCGAGCCGTTTGATAATTACCATATGAGAAAAGCATTGAAGTATGCTGTCAAGCGACAAGAACTAGTAGATAAAATTCTACTAGGTCACGGTGTAATTGGTAATGATATACCAGTATCTCCGGCAATGCCATTTTTTCATACTGATCTTCCACAGTATAATTATGACCCAGATAAGGCTGCAATGCACTATAAAAAATCTGGTTATACTGGTCCAGTTCCTCTGTCAGTTGCAGATGCAGGATTTTCTGGTGGTGTATCAGCTGGTGAATTGATGGTTGAATCTGCGAAACAAGCAGGGATTAATATTCAATTGGTTCGAGAGCCGAATGATGGTTACTGGTCTAATGTTTGGAATGTAAAAGGTTGGTGTAATTCATATTGGGGTGGTCGTCCAACTCAGGATGTTATGTATCAAGCTGCTTATACCAAAGAGACAACGTGGAATGAGACTGCGTGGCGTGACACTGAGGCGGCGATTAAATTCAATGAATTAGTAGTTATGGCTCGCTCAGAGACCGATAATGACAAGCGTAAGTCGCTTTATTGGAGCGCCCAAGAGCTGCTTCATGATGATGGTGGTTCGTTGATACCACTCTGGGCAAACTACATTCATGCGCATTCTAAAACACTAGCGCACGGCCCAGTGGCTGGAAACTGGACCAACGATGGCAATAAAGTTTCAGAGCGTTGGTGGTTCTCATAATTTTTGCGTAAAACTTATTGGGCTAGTGAGTAATACTTGCTAGCCCAGTATCTCATTTGAACTCCAAATATATTAAGAGTTACTAAAGTGCACCCTGTTACAAAAACAGTTTTGGTACGTTTGGGTTACGGATTACTTACACTTTTTCTTGTATCCGTTGTAATCTTTTCTGCTATAGAATTTCTCCCCGGAGACTTCACTCAGGCAATTTTAGGTCAGCTTGCTACACCAGAAACTATAGCTGCATTCCGAAAAGAGCTTGGTTTAGATCAAAGCGCTTTATCGCGTTACATAAATTGGATTAGCGGAGTTTTAAGAGGAGATTTTGGTAGCTCGTTTTCAGGAAGAGGGCAGTTGACTACTGGTACTGGTGGAGTAGGCCGATCGCGGGAAGTTGCGGATTTAATTGCACCGCGTCTTTGGAACACACTTTTTTTAGCTGGGTTGACTGCTATTATTGCAGTACCACTTTCTCTTTTTCTTGGTATCACCAGTGCATTGTATAGAAATTCAGTTTACGATCGCACAGTTAGTGTCACATCTTTGACAACTATCTCATTTCCTGAATTCTTCGTTGCCTATATTTTGATCTTAATTTTCGGCTCACTTTGGCCAGTTTTACCAACATTGGCTAATGTTGACGCCACAACCCCGATGGCGGAGCGCCTTTTGCGAAGCGCACTTCCAGCTATGACTTTAACGCTAGTAATTATAGCCCATATGATGCGTATGACGCGCGCAGCAATTATTAATCTGCTCGCAAGTCCTTATATTCAAATGGCAATCTTATCAGGAGCATCTAGAAGTGAGGTAATCATCAAGCACGCTCTTCCAAATGCTTGGGCACCAATCGCTACTGTCATAGCTTTTAATTTAGCTTATTTGGTGGTTGGTGTTGTTGTGGTTGAGGTCGTATTCGTGTACCCAGGTATCGGCCAACTGATGGTAGACTCAGTAACAAGTCGAAATATTCCAGTTGTACAAGCTTGCGCGTTAATATTTGCTGTGACGTATATTGTATTAAACTTAATCGCGGACATTATTGGTATAATAACCAACCCAAGATTGCTTCATCCAAAATGAAAAAGAGCTCTGAAAATTATTCTGCAGTTTCAGAAACGGGTGTAGTGCTAGAAAAGAGGAGTACCTGGCAGCGCTTCGTTTTAGACTTAAAAAAGTCACCCATATCTGCGCGATTTGGTGTAATTGTAATAGCTATTTACATCTTTGTAGCAGTTTTTGCTCCTTGGCTTGCTCCGTATGGTGAGTCGCAAGTATTTCCGGCACCATATGAACCGTGGAGCAAGGAATTCATCTTTGGGACCGATCAGATCGGGCGTGATATTCTTTCTAGAATGATTTATGGGGCGCGTAATACTGTTGGTATAGCAGTTGCGACCACCGCACTGGCCTTCTTTATAGGAGGCGTTTTAGGCCTCGCAGCGGCAATAGCGAAAGGCTGGGTTGACCAATTATTAAGTCGGTTAGTTGATGCGTTGATGGCAATACCAAGTCTGATCTTCGCTCTGGTGCTATTGTCGATATTTGGTACGAATATTATTAATCTTATAATTATAATCGCTATTTTAGATTCCACACGTGTCTTCAGGTTAACCCGTGCTGTATCCCTCAATGTGGTGGTGATGGATTTTGTGGAAGCAGCAAGGCTTAGAGGTGAGGGCCTAGCATGGATTATGCGAAGAGAAATTTTGCCAAACATTCTGCCACCTTTGATCGCTGAATTTGGCCTTAGGTTTTGTTTTGTTTTTCTTACCATTGCAGCACTCTCTTTTTTAGGAGTGGGAATTCAACCACCGACAGCTGACTGGGGTTCCATGGTCCGTGAAAATGCATCGCTTATTCAGTTTGCACAATATGATATAAAAGCTGGTCTAACTCCTCTTTTGCCAGCTGCGGCTATTGCGCTTTTGACTGTTGCAGTGAACTTTGTAGTGGACTGGTTTCTTCATAAGACGAGCGGAATTAAAGATGAGCAGTAAAACTAAAAAAGGAGAACTTCTTCTAGATATCAAAGACCTCAAGATACAAGGCTTTGCTGATGAAAAATGGCACGACATCGTAAATGGAGTAGATATTTGCCTTCGAAGAGGTGAAGTTATGGGGCTTATAGGGGAGTCAGGTGCAGGAAAGTCTACATTGGGCTTGGCGGCGATGGGTTACACTCAACCAGGGTGTCGAATTACCGATGGACAAATAAAATTTGATGGTGTTGATCTTGCCAGGTTAAAAGAGAATGAAAAACGTAAGTACTGGGGAAGCAGAATGACATACGTTGCACAGTCTGCAGCTGCGTCATTCAATCCGGCTCATCGCCTCATTAAACAGACTACTGCTTCAGCTATACGTTCGGGCTTTAAAGAGGCTGGTGAGGCCTATAAAGATGCTAAAGAGCTGTATCAAACACTAAATTTACCAGATCCCAATTATATTGGCGATCGTTACCCCCACCAAGTATCAGGAGGACAGCTTCAACGTGTAATGACTGCTATGGCAATGTCGCCACGTCCTGACTTAATTATTTTTGATGAGCCTACGACTGCATTGGATGTGACAACTCAGGTGGAGGTGCTGTCTTCAATGCGGGCAATTGTTGAAGAATTTAATACCGCTGCGATTTACATCACACATGATTTAGCGGTTGTGGCACAAATGGCCGACTTTATTAAGGTGTTACGGTATGGTGATGAGGTGGAAGAAGCCCCTACGAGAGATATGCTAAAAAATCCAAAAGAAGAGTATACTAAATCATTATGGTCTGTTCGAGCATTAGAAAAAGAAACTATAGCCCCTCAGGCACCCATTCTTGAAATTAGAGACTTGGATGCTGCTTACGGGACGGCAAAGGTACTTCACAAAATTAATATATCAGTGCCGCGAGGCTCTACTGTAGCTGTAGTTGGAGAATCTGGCTCTGGTAAATCGACAGCAGCAAGGGTTATCACAGGTTTACTACCGCAAGTTAGTGGAAAGGTTATATTTGAAGAGGCAAATTTACCACAAAAACTAGCGGATCGTACAAAGGAACAAAAGCGAAGGATCCAAATGATCTACCAGATGGCTGATACGGCCATGAATCCTCGACAAACTGTACGGGAAATAATTAGCCGTCCTCTTGAATTTTATCTTGGTATGACTGGCGCTAAAAAAGAGTCTCGGGTTTTAGAGCTTTTGGAAATGATCGAACTTGACGGTCGTTTTTTTGATCGCCTTCCAAGCGAATTATCTGGAGGTCAAAAGCAAAGAATTTGTATTGCACGCGCCTTGGCAGCAGAACCAGATTTTGTAATTTGTGATGAGGTTACCTCTGCCTTGGATCAGATAGTACAAGAAGGTATTTTAAAGTTATTGATGCGACTGCAAAAAGACTTAAACCTTACTTACCTTTTTATTACACATGATATTTCAACGGTTAAAGCGATATCTGATCAAGTCGTAGTTATGAATTTGGGCAAGGTAGTCGAGCAAGGAACCAAGGTTGAAGTATTTAGTCCGCCGCACCCACCATACACGGAGTTACTATTGTCTTCTGTTCCAGAAATGGATCCGGATTGGTTGACCAATTTAAATTCTGAACGATCTGGGGTGTAAAGTGCTCACCTCTTTATAGAGATATATGTGCCCTCGAAAGAAATTCCTGCTAAGTAGCCCGACTGGTTAAATATAATTGTCACGAGATTTTGACCATCGGAAATTTGGCCAAAAATATCTGTTACACTTTGGCCTGACTTTGCGTAACTAGCCGTTCCTTGTAGAGAAAATTTTTGTCCATTTTTTATTTGGAACAAGGTCTCCCTATCCATAATATACGTTATTTGGGAATAGCTTTGACCCCCAATATTTGGGCCAATATTTCCACCAATCATTCGTATTTGATCGATAATTTGCTCATTTTCAACTAAGTAGCCTTCCGCATAGTTTCCTCCAAATATAAAACTGCCCTTTACAGCTTTGGGAAAAACAATTTGGGCTACGGAGCGGTCATCAACATCTTTATTGATCAGATTAAAATTTCGCACAGCAATCAAGGCGTTAAGTGCATCTTCTTCATACACCTGAGCATTTTCTTCTACCCCACTTCGGGTTTCATCAAAAATAGTTTGTGCTTTATCAATTGTACTACAGTTTCCTAAGACAATTAAAATTGAGATGCTCATTATGAGTGCTTTTGGAATACCTGTCATTCTTAATAGTCCGATTTCCTGTTTCAAATATATTACTTCGTTTATAGAGTATAACTTGCTAGTAAATCTCATATTTTTTGAAACTCACCGTTTCACAAGTAGAATGGTCTAGAATAATAAAGCTATATAGATTTTTCAATTAGCAAAAATATAGTTTTGTGTTGATGTTACTGAGTCTCAAGTTATAAAAATAAATAAAAATATTTTCTAAAGATAGAAAAGCCGATTTATAAACCAGCCTATTTTTTTATCTTTGGGACGCTATCGTCTAAAAGAGCTTTTCGAAATAGTAGGTCTAATTAAAAAGAGTTTTTCATTTTTTTAATTTTTATTTTGCTTGGTAAACCCTAAGAAAAGCTTAACGAATGTCGTTAAGCCTTGAGTTAAACTTAAATTTTTTGATACTTTTGACTAGAATTTATATCCAATTTTGAAACCAAAACCGGAAACACTATTGTCGGTATAATCTAGGGTTAGTCCACTTGGTACCCCAGGAGCAGCCTCGTGTACAATGTTAACGTCACCAGCCACAGTGTATGTATAACCCGCAGATATTGTGAGATTTTCTGCTGCTGTATAGCGTGCAGATATGGAATAGGTTTCGTAACCGTTCCTAAAGGTAAATGGATCCGAAGTTTCAGCACCTCCACCGTCTTCTACAGCGTACGAAATGCTTAAAGCCAGGTCCTCTGAAATCTTTCGTCCAACACCTATAGTGTAATGAATTTTATCGTCAAAGCTACTACCAATCGCGCTCACTGCAGCGTCGGCAGCACCCGTGGCTGGGTTTATACCATTTGGGTTTGCTGGCACAATTATTTGAGCTGTACTCCACTTTCCCTGATGAATTGTACCATAAATCAAGGTATCTTCTGCAATTCCACTTTGGAAATTCAAAGTTGTCGTTTCGGGAAAAGCGATACTTGCTCCTGATAAAGGAGTTGTTGGGATTAATTTAGAGAGAGAAGATCCCATTGGAACATCGACCGATCCATCTGGTTGATATATTAATTCAATTTTCATGGCTATTTCTTTTCGCTCGTATGCTGCCCCTATATTTGGTAGTGTCTTGTCTGCAGCATCTATTTCGTAATAACCAGATAAAGTTGTAACGCTGTCACCATCATTCAATGTATATCGATTTAGACCGCCAAATACAGAGTAATTATCATCTATGGCATATCTCGCTAAGAGAGCTGTAGATCCAATCTTTACGCTAGCGCTCGGTGATACTGAACAAAGTGGCAATGTTGCAGTCTCAGACGGGCTACAACCAGTTAAGTTGCCATTTGTTTGACCCTCAAAAAGTAGTGCACCAGACATATATTTAGATACACCGATATCAAAATTTCCTAAATCAATCTTGACCGCCATTGCTGCTCGAGTTTGATCGGATAAAACTTTGTGTTTTGGTGCTCCAGGGTACTGTATGGTTGCACCCACATCGTAGGCCAGAGGCAAAACACTAAATTCAGCGTAGTTTCCATCTTCGTACAAGTGAGATGTGCTAAGCTTGCTTGCTTCCCACCCACCTGAAAAAGCTGGAGTTGCTAATAGTCCCAAAACGGCTCCCGCGTTAATAATATTTTTCATAGTAACCTCCCATGTTAAAAAACAGTTTGGCGGTATCCTGATGTTAGGTCAAGCGCATTTATTTTTGAGTTTGTAGTTTCAAAATTATTTATGTTTGAATTTTCAACTTAATACGTTTGACTATTTTAATGTGGTTCTAAGCGCACAAAACAAGGAATGGTTCTTACCAAATCGACAAACTATCTTTAATAGCGACTAGTTTTTATAGCTGTTTAAGTTTAGGACGATTGAGAGTGGAAGCTTGAGCTCAGGTCGAGTAACTTGACCAAATACTATTTAGAAGTAATTACAATTGGATATCTAAATGCCTAAAAGTTTATTCTCTAAAAGCGATGTCTTTCGTTTTGGATATTGGCTGCCAGAAATAATCTAAAATGGTTCTTTTCCCGGACAAAACATCTATGGAAGCCACCATTCCGGGAAGAATGATGACTTCATCACCATTATCTTCATACAAGGAGCCTCGCATCGATACATCTACTAAATAGTATTGCTCACCTGTTTGCTGATTGGACATTGCGTCTGCAGAAATACTGATTACGTTTCCATTTATTCGGCCAAATTTGGAGGGATCATAAGCTGTTAGCGATACCTTAACTTCGAGCCCAACTGCAATTTCAGCAATATCTTTAGGATCAATTTTTGTTTCAACAATGAGTTCAGATCCAGTTGGTACTATTTCCAAAAGTACTTCACCCGTATTTATATATGCATCGGCTGTTACATAATTTATGCGGTTTATAACTCCATCAACAGGCGATCTAACAGATGTTCGCTCCACCCGGCTTTCCAAGGCTGGAATTCTTGCTTTAAGTTCTTCCATTTCTCCCTGAATTGTTGAAAGATCGGTTAAAGCACTTGTTTTGTAAGCCTGTTGCTCGGCTTTTAGCTGTTCATTAATTTCGTCTAATCCGGAACTTAGACGTTTTTGTCCACTTTCCGCAGAGTTCACACTCCCAATACTAGCCTCTTCTTCTCGTTTAAGAGCTATTAACCTGGTTTCGGGAGCCAAACCGCTCTTGACCAAAGGCTCAAGCGTAGTAATTTCCCGCCGGATGAGTGCCAGTCCATTGGATGCAGTGTTAAATTGGATTTTTAGCTCTTGAATTTCATTTAATTTTTGAATGCGTCTTTGTTCTAATATTGCCGATTTAGTATTCAAGTCATCAAGTCTCGCCCGATATAAAGCAAGCTCAGTTGATACAGCATTTGGTGCAGCCTCTATGATTGGTTGGGGGAAATTGGGAGTACTATTTTCTACTTCGGCTTTCAGGCGTATAGATTTTACTGATAATGTAGAATATCTTTTTTGTGCTTGATCTAACTGGGTTTTTGCATCTATCGGGTCGATATCGAATAATAGCTCGTTGGCTTTAACGAAATCTCCCTCGCTTACATAGCGTTTTCTAATAACACCCGGTTCGGAAGATTGAACTAATTGATTTTGCGCTTCGGAGACGGTTTTACCAGATCCCCTGACAACACTATCTATTTCAGTAACAGATGCCCATACAAAGACAACTGATATCAAAGTAATGATAACAAGTAATAGTATTGATGAAGAGTGTCTTTGTTTTCCGGCTAATTCTCTAGCTAGTTTTTTGAATTCTTTATCCCGCATTACGAAGCAACCTTTTTAATCCCTAGTTGTTCTGGGGTTTGGTCAGTTAATATATTGCCATTTTCCATTACTAAAACTCTGTCCACAATAGCTAAAATTGGATTTCTGTGTGTAACTATCAGCATGGTTTTATCTTTACAAAATTCACGCAACGACCCTATCACTTTTTGTTCGGTGCCCTGATCCATTGAGCTTGTCGGTTCATCCAAAAGTAGTATCTCAGGCTTATGTAAAAGGCTCCTGGCTAAGTTTATAGTTTGTTTTTGCCCACCTGAGAGGCCAATTCCACGCTCTCTTATTTCTAGGTCGTATCCTTTTGGGTGTGACCCTATGAAATCATCAACTCCCGCAACTTTGCAAATTTCGAGAACGTGCTCATCATCATATTCATTAAAACCCATCTGAATGTTTTCTCTGATTGTTCCAGAAAAAAGCCAACTGTCCTGTAGCATAACTCCGATATTTTTTCTAACATCAGCCGGATCAATTTGTCTTACGTCGATTCCGTCAATTAAAATTGCCCCAGAAGTAGGTTCTATCATCCCAGCGATAAGCTTGGACATCGTTGATTTTCCTGACCCCATTTTGCCTAATAAAGCGACTTTTTGGCCAGCCGGAATTTTAAATGAAACATTATTTATCGTGGGTTGTTGTGAGCCTTCGAATTTGAAGCTTACATTTCTGAACTCTATTTCACCATCTAGTGAAGATCTACTTATAGGTGAGAGGTTTGATGCGCTGTTAAAACTTTTTCCAATCAGAGCGGATAAGTTTCGGTATGAAGTCAATGCTCCATTCACTCTCGATAATGTGTTTGCCAGTTGCGAGAGAGGACCCATTGTTCGACCTCCTAAAATCACTGCTCCGATGAGCGCACCCTGTGTAATCTCACCTTCTACAATTAAGTATACTCCAAAAAAGATGGCTGCGACTTGAGCGTACTGCTGTACCGATGCTGCAAAGTTTACTATGAACATGCTTAGAGCCCGAATTTTATTGCCACCATCTGCTTGATTATCCAAAGCATCTTCATATCTCTTTCGCATCAGCTTCCCTGAACCTGTAGCATTAACAGTCTCCAAGCCATTCAAAGTCTCTACCAGAACCGCTTGCTTATTCATGCCGCTCTCAACCGATCCTTTAGTTATTTTTGCTAGAAATGGTTGAATGCCTAAGCCGACTATTATTACAAGTGGAACGGCCGTTAGGAATACATAGGATACCGGGCCTGCAATTAGTGAAATAACATAAATGAAGAAAAATACGAATGGCAGGTCGATTAATATTACCAAAGTAGAAGAGTTAAAAAATTCTCTCAAAGTTTCAAATTCACGAATTGTGCCAGCCATAGCACCAGTCTTTTGCCGCTGTTCGGTAGGAGTTAGCGAAAGTATTCTCTCGAACAATCTTCTTGAGATTTCAAGGTCAGCTCGTTTTGATGCCCTGTCTACGAAATTAGCTCTCAGGCTCTTTATAAGAAAATCAAAGCCTAAGGCAATTACCACGCCGATGCTCAAAGCGATCAAAGACTCAAATGCTCCATTAGGAATAACTCTATCATAGACAGTCATGGTAAAAAGGGCTGTAGTTAAAGATAGAAAGTTTGAAACCATAGCTGCTATCATTACTTGCACGTAAATCCATTTACTCTTTCGAAATGCGCTAAAAAACCAGTGGCCGGAACGTTCTTCTTTTTCGCGATCATTCAGCTCTTTAGCTATAATATTATATTGAGAGAAGTCTGACTTATACTCAGTTAAACTTATCTCTGCTTTTTTTCGGCTTTGAGCATTTATTACAGATATTTTACCGTCAACTGGGGCATGCAACACAACAAGAGCTTCCCCATTGTTCTTAAATGCTATCAGTGGAAATAATTTATCTGAAAGATTTGCGATATTCAAACTACCAAAGCTAGCTTTGAAACCTAAATTTGATAACGAACTCACGGCCTCTTTAGGGCCGATATATTGGTGTGAAATATCTACTGCTTCTCTTATGGCCGCACCACTTTTTCTGATACCGTGTTCCCTCAAAAGAAGCATTGTGGCTGAAATTAGTGATTTTTCTAATTCAATGCTGCTGTCAACTGGCGCTTCCTGAGTACCCAAAGGTTCTTCGTCTTGCGAAGTAGCCTCAATTTTCACAGTCTCAATCTTTGCCAGTGCCGTTTTTTCTTTCTTTGCGACATCGCTGTTAGCATCCTGTGCTTTGACCATATTAATTATCCTTAAGCGGCAATATTAGCTGTATAGGCAAAGTTATTCTTGATAACAAGTATTGGATAGTAACTCTTGCGTTTTGTAACGTTTTTGTTTTAACGACTACCTTAAATAGTATTTTTAGGAAAAGAATGATCCCGTTTCCAAATATCAGTCCAGAGATATTCTCTTTTGAAGTGTTTGGTATAAATCTAGCGTTGCGTTGGTATGCTGTGGCCTACCTGCTAGGTTTCATTTGTGCATTAAGATTAATGAAATTTTTTGTTGTAAGAAAGATTTTGTGGGTATCACAAGAACCACCATTTTCAGCAGATGAGGCGGACTCATTCCTTACTTATCTTATTTTAGGTGTGATTATCGGGGGACGCTTAGGATATGTTTTCTTTTATAACCTTGAATACTACGTTTCAAACCCGCTTTCAATACTCCGTATTTGGGACGGTGGTATGGCATTTCATGGGGGATTTGTTGGCGTTATATTTGCAGTAATCATATTTTGTTGGAAAAACAATCTGTTGCTCTGGTCAACCGCAGACCTTATTGCTGTCTCGACGCCCCCAGGTTTGCTCTTTGGCAGAGTGGCTAACTTCATAAACGCAGAGCTTTGGGGACGACCAACTGAGGTTTACTGGGGTGTTATTTTCCCTGGAGAATTAGCGCAACAATGCAATGGTGTAGTAGGACCCTGTGCCCGTCACCCATCACAGCTTTACGAGGCTGGATTGGAGGGCTTATTGCTTTTAATAGTTTTGCTTTACCTTTCTTTGAAAGGTGGCTTTAAAAGCCCTGGCCTTCTGACAGGTGTATTTGCTCTAGGGTATGGTGCATCCCGATTTTTTGTGGAATATTTTAGGGTTCCAGATCCACAATTCTTTTCCCAGATGAACCCATATGGATTTGCTTTTACGTTTGGAGATTATGGAGTGACGATGGGCCAAACCCTTTCGCTGCCGATGATATTTGTCGGTTTAATTCTTTGTATTCGATGCTTATGGCTCAAAAAAAGTATGCAATCATGATAATCCTTAGGGTTTTTTTATACTTAATCTGTATTATTTCTGTAGGCTGGAGCGTATTGGTTTTTGGGGGGCCGCCAATCATAAAAAGGCTGATATTGGGATACTCGGAAGGCGCCTTGACACCATCGGGAATAACTGTCTCTCCGAAACTTGATATAAGTATCAGTCAGCTCGAATTTAATTTTCAAAACGAAATAGCCGGACGGCACGTTGAAGGATTTTCTCGCGCGGCGGAAATAGCATGGTCGCTTTCTGGTGAAAGACCATTTGTGGAAATAAACCTTGGGCCTTCTGTGGTAAAAGACTACGCAACTGCTAAGAGCGTAACTTTTTTGACGCCTTCTTTTCAGAAAATAGATCTGCAAAATATTTCTGTATTTGCGAATATAGATAGCTTGGCTCTTAACTCTTTTGCGAAAATGCAAACCGTAAGCCTAGAGGGCATTATAAATTTAGTGTCCAAAAAAGTATCGGATGTAAGCATTGAGGTGCAAAAGTTTAGCGCTGTGGGAAATGGCTCAACTTTTTCTGCTAATTTTATCAGAGGCGAGCTTAATGAGCTTAATTTTAATGCCCCCCTAGCCGAACATTTATACTCAAGCACTTTTTTAACGGAGGGCATCATAGTTTCTCAGCCGAGTTTAACTGCCCCAGAAGCCATTGTGGAAATATCTGTGACAGAGGAGGCCAGAAACATTGAAATTGATTTACAAGATGTAAGGCTTTCAGAGTTTGGCGGTTACATAGGCAATGTAAAAGTTGATGGAAGTTTTAACCAATTAAACGTTTTGCAAGATTTACAAATAGTCTCTGTCGATGGGGTCTTCTCTAAAAAATCGCCCCAATTTTCTAAAATTTCAGCGAATCTCAAAAAATCGGGGGGTGAACAGTATCAAGTTAACATTAAAGGGGACTTGGAGGAGTTCGAACTGTCTCATGCCGATAATTTTATTGGACTTTTACCCAGTGCTAATTTTGTGATAGATTTAGAGTTAAATAGAGCGGTTGCAAAACTGAGTTCAATATCAAAAATAAATTTTAACACTCCAAGCGCAGCTAGTATAAATGGTGCTATGAAGATAGATTTTAGTTCAGAACTTTTAATGAATTTAGGATGTGGTTTTTTAAACTGTGACTTGTCCGATTTCAATCTTTCCTACAAAATAAATTTTGATGACGAATGGTTACAGGGAAGTGCTAATTGCCCAAAAAGCTTTTGCAGCTTATCAGACATGGATCATTTGGTAAGGACTTCTAACACAGTAAATATCTTTACAACCTTAAGCCAGGCAAACATACTAAACCCTCTATCTTCTTTGTATTTATTCGGGGCATTAAACTCTGGCGAAAAAATAAATGGTGGACATCAGTTAAACTTTAAATTTTAGGTTGAGTGCGCTTCATAGTTATCTTAAGGTGTTGATGATCATATCGAAGGGGGATTTAGCATATGGGCGGCATCAATTTTTTTAAGGGTTCGGTTTTTTTTTTAGCACCCTTCGTGCTTGCAGCTTGCCAGCTTCAGGATTTTGACAAAATAAAACCAGATTTAAGTCAAATCAAAATAGTCCCCACCTCCATTTTAAATATTGGGGAAAGATTTAAGGGGCCAAAAAATGAAAAAACTGACATTTCTGGGGGCGACACCCCATTACCGCTGAAAGATATTTTAGGAAGCTCGCTAGCCACCAAAAATCTGGGTACGGATTTCCTTACTTCATTAAAGTATGCATTGGACACTGATCCGGAAATAGTTTCGAAACGGCGCGAGATCGAAGCTAAGCTAGCCGCTATTGATGCTGCTGAAGCTCAAAGAGATTTTCAGGTTGGGACGACACTCTATGGTGGTATAGAGGATGTAACGGATAACACTAGGGGTGTAGCTGTGGCTATCAATGCTTCACGTTTGGTTTTTGATGGCGGCAAATTAGAGTCGCAAATTGAATCTTCTGTATTTGAGGTTGAGGCCGCTAAAATGGACTTGGCTGCAACAATAGATCGGCGGGCTAATGCATTGTTTGAAAAATGGCTAGAGCTGGAAAAATATAGATCTTTGCAGGCTCAAATTGACAAGCGTTTGTCAGTTCTTGACCCGTTAATAGATCAGTTAGAAAAAGTAGCTGAAGCAGGAATTGGTGATGTAAGTAAAGTGACCACAGCCCAAACTACTGTTTCCGCTATTAGGGCAGAGAAGGCTAGAGTTGCTGAAGGTCTTGCTCAATCGCAGCTAGACTTTTCGAACGCTTTTGGCGCTCTTAATAGTGGGGTTGCGTTGGATTATGGTTTTATCACTGATTTGGTTCCAACAGAAATTGATGATAAACTTGTGCAGAATTCTCCCTTGCTTAAATCTCGGTACGCCAGCTATCAATCAAGTCTGGCTCGGATTAAAGCTCTCAGAGCAAAAGATGGGTTTGACATAGGTTTCGAAGCAAGGGCGATGCGACCATTTGCTGGTAGTGAATATGATTCAGATGAAAGCATTGGTCTTGTTGGGCGAAAGACACTTTTTAATGGTGGCATGTTAGGGTCTGAGGTTAAAGAGGCAGAGGCGAGGTCAGAAGCCAACCTAGCTCAAATTAAAGCTACTTATCGTACTGGGGCTAGATCTCTTGAGGCTGCACTTCAAAATATTGAGTCGATGGATAAAGCGATCCTTATTGCTAGAGAGAATGCAAAATTAACTTCAGATGCGATTGTTTACCTCAGGCAGCAATTGATCATTGGTGGCTCTACACTGGACAGCGTATTGTCAGCAGAGGCTCGTTTATATGAGGCAGAATCAAAAGAAATTAAGCTGCTCACTGAAAAGTATAAATCGCAGGTGTTCATTGTCAGTTCGCTTGGGCTCCTAAGTGGAGCCTTAGGATTTTAAACTAAATATTTTTAATTTAATCAACCGAAAATTGTTCCATTTATGTGTACAAAACTGTCTGAGAACTTTAAGGGGCTTGATTTAAAAAAATTTTATCGCTAAACGCGACTCAATAAAATGAGGTAAGGAGAGCTGATGCAGGTTTGCAACACATTTAAGTTGATAAGTGTTTGACAAACGTGGTCAGAATTTTTACCTTGCTATTTGAGGTAATCTTGGGTTTCTCTAGGGTTGCGTATAATCTAGGCACAAAAGTGCCTCTAATATTTGTATGGAGCAAAAAACATGAATATGATTTCGACAGGTGCATTTCAAACTGAAATGGACGCTTCCAACAAGCAGGAAACGCTGGCTGAAAAGTTCGCGCGTGTTTGGGAAAAGAAAAATGCAAAAATAGCGAGAGCAGGTGGCGTTTCTTTGATGGCCCTGTCATTGGCAGCTTGTGGATCTAGCTCTGACGATGCGGAGTCGGGTACGACGACCCCGGTGACACCCGAGCCAGATCCAGTTGTAACCCCAGAGCCAGAGGCAGCGACGCCTTCTGTAGGTGCAGATGATCTTGACGGTACTGCTTCTGCAGATACCATGACATTTCGTGTTGTGCAGAATTCACTCGGCGCGCAAACTAACCAATTTGGAACCGGCGACCAAGTGAGCTTGGGAGCAGGCAGTGATACGATCAATGTGAAAGTGCAAGATGCATCTTCGCTGAATAATGGTCCTTCAGCTTCAATTGCAGCAGAACTTACAAGTGTAGAGACTGCAAATTTCACAGCGTTAAATGACTCAGATGGAGGCTCTGGTGCAGACGGTTCTGATATTGTCGAGATTAACGGAGCTTTCTGGCTCGGCACAGACGTTATATCGTCTATCGCGTCCGACGCTTCTTTGACCGTTTATAATGTAAATACACTTAACGACGATGAGGCTTATGGTGATGTTGGTGAGTTAACCTCAACAATGACCATTCGTATGGATCACACTAGTAACGTCAATAACACTGGTGCCACAGGTGCACCGTCAGATTTAATGGTTTATTTTGATGAGGACTATTTGATCGCTGGAGCAACATCATCATCTTCTTCAGCAACATATTATATTTTAGACCAAGATGGTGCGCAACAGAACGGCACGGGAACGCCTTTGATGCATTCCGTTGACGGTGCCGGCCAAGTAGATGCTACTGGTACAACTGTTGCTTTTACAGACTCCGTTGGTGTTGCTTTCTCGCTCGACGGTGTCGCTTATTCCGTGAGCCTAACTGCTGCCCAAGTTACAGCTGCTCAAGCTGCAGCGTCGTACACTCACACTGATTTGGTGGCTGACCTTACTGCAAACGGTGGATTGCCAGCGGGTGTAACAATAGCGGTGGACGCGACGAATGTTCGAACCACTTTCCTTGACGATGGGACTGCGTATTCAATACCAGCGATTACCGTGACTTCGGCAAACGGCGGTGTTTTTTCTGATCAGGCGTTTGTTTCTCGTGAAGCAACTGGCGTAGAATTCAATGAATTTGGTCGTTTTGAAAATGTCGACCCAACTACATCAGGCGCGGTTGAAGTTAACGTTGAGCTTCTAAAAGTCGGTCGCGACGGTGATGGTGGCGATTTAGTCATCGGCGGAATGGAACAAGCAGCAGCTAACGGTTCCGGTATCGACACCTTCCACGTGGAAGTTCAGGGTCGTGCTGACCAGCCGTCAAGCCTAGAATCATTGTCTTCAACCAACAACTTTTTGAAAGAAGTCTATGTTGAGGCAGCTACCGGTGCAGCAGCTTCCTTGGAAATAGGTAACACAAACACAACCGGTGGTGGCAGGGCGATGCTGAATGGTGCAGCGGTACAAGATGGTCAAGTCAGTTCATTGTTGAACAACGCACTTGTAGACGTTCGCGTGTTTGATGCAGCGACATTCGACAATGGTGTGACAGTTCACGCCGCTGTAACCGATGATTCTGTCGCTAAGTACATGGATCGTGGCGATACAGCAGCTGACCCATCAGCAGATCAAGCTAGCTTTGCATACTCATCAGGCGCAGGTAACGATACCTTTAACGTCAACGTGAGCCAAGCTAATCTAGCGGCTTCTGGGACAGTAAATCGTGAAGATTTCGCGATGTCTGTTGCCTCAGGAGATGGTAATGACTCAGTAACGATGCAAATCGGAGATGGTACCGGAACAATAGCCGACGCTTGGTGGATTAATCATTTGGCAATGGACGCTAACGCGGACAGCCGAGTAGGTGTAGACGCAGGCTCTGGAAACGATATGGTCCACACAAATGGTGCCACAATCTTTAGAATTGACCTTGGTGCCGGGAACGATGCTGGTTATACAGATAACTCCGGTGTTCAAGGTGATGCGGATGTTGATTTTAACGGGGGTCGTGCAACGTTTTTACTCAATAATGCAATTGGGAACGATATCGATAACATCATAACGGATACGAATGACAGTTACGCACTTTATCAGCAAACCGTGAACGTTGACTACAAAGGCTATAGTGTGTCCTCAGTCATAACGGACTACAACACCACAGACCTTGAAATGAACAATATTATTAAAGGTCTGATTTCTGGTGATGAGCATTTGTCTGATTTAATTGTAGCCGAAGATGGCCCAGGGAATACTTTGATCGTGCGCAGTTTAATTGACGGCGTACAAGCTGTGGGCGATTTTACAGTGTCTTTGACTGCGAACGCAGCTATTGGGGCAACATCCACAAATACGATTGGATTGTTCAACACGGCAAACAGCATAACCGATACAACTCCGACACTTGCCGAACTGCAGACTGCAGTGGATGCTGGTGTGGCAGCATGGGGTGCTTCTGGCGACTATACTACTCGAATGGCTACTGAGCACGACGCAGGTGGTGCTGTTGCGGCTGAGGTTCAGACAATCACAGTAGCGGTGGATTCAAACGCAGCATCTACTTTGACTGTGTCTATCCAAAACGTTCATACCGAAGTTGCTATTACTAATACACAGACCGTAGCAGAACAGTCAGCTTTGATTGCAGCTGCTCTGGAAGCAAACGCGCAGCTGGATGGTTTAATTACTGCAGTTGACAACAACGGTAATAACGCCGGTGAAGTTGTGGTCACTTTTACAGGTGACTTGGTAGGTGTGGATGTTGACGCCATTACAGTGACAGAAAGTGTTGCTACAGCATCGACTTACACAATGGCTGAAACCACAGCAGGTTCTACTGACGTTGAGATTGTGGGTGCGGACTCTACTGCTGAAAACGACAACACGATCACAGATGGTACTGGTCAGGATACAATTGTATTGTCGACTGATGCTACATCGAATGAGCAAGTTGTCTTGGTCACTGACGGTACTCACGACATGATTGTAAACTGGGCTTCTGGTGACACAATCAACGTTGATGCATACATGACGAACGCGGCAGCAACCGCTACAGCTACTGTTACTGACGCAACGGGCGCTGATGGGGCTGCAGTAACGGGTGTAACTGCTGATGGTGGTATCGTGATCGATGATGCGGATGCAACCAACGATACGCTTGCTGAAATCCAGGCGCTTGTAACAACGGCAGATAACGCAGTATCTGCAGCAGCTACGCAAGCCCTATACATCGTGCAGGATAATGATCATACTGGTGGCGGTGACACTGGTACGGTATATCTGGTATCAAACGGTACGGCTGCTGCCGACGCAACTGTGACGCAGATTGATACCCTCACTATCTTGGGTGTTGATATCGGTGGTCTTGTTGCGGCAGATTTCGTGATTGCTTAAAGATTACTGTCCCCGACTTAGTGTTGGGGACAGTTCTTCCAGGCTATAGACCATAAATTCTAATATTTTTGGATTTATTTGCTCCATCGGATGTCCAATTAAATATTAAATTTGCCCTGCGGAAACCGCGGGGCATTTGTTATTATAAAATCGGTATTAGTATTTTCTACAGAACCACGTCCTAATAAATATTCAATAAATAAACTAAACCGTTGCAGATGGCACGAATTATGCTCTTTACGATTAAAGAGGAGTAAAATATCATGTTAAATACAACAAGTAATATCAATAGTTTGATGCACCGTCTTGAAAGCATGCAGGAAAAATTTCGGTCCTCTTCTATGAATGGGCAGACAAATCTAAGTGATGGTTTAGCTTCAGAATTTTCTAGTCTATTTGACGAACTTGCCTCAGCGATAAAAGCGGTATCGAATGTTGAAAGTGCCGCGAACGATAGCCATCTGCATGACGAAGGTCTCTCCACCTTAAACTCTAGTAATTTGCAAAACCAACCAGGTAACGGTGAAACTGTCAGCGGGCCGATAAGCCAAGCGATGCAAAATCCGACACCCAAGGACCTTGACTTCAAAATAAAATATATCGATGGTGGGTCGCACCCAATATCAGGACGGAAGATGTTTTCCGCACACTTAATACTAGACAATGATGTGGTTTACCGAGCAGATAATCTGTATTCGCGACAAGCTGTCAAAGAAGAGTTGAATACAGTAATGGCAGAAATTAAGGCTGAGCAGAGCAATACTGATCAGTTTGTGAACGTTAACTATGGCACAGAGTTGCTAAAAGTTAGTCCGGAAGGGGAAAGACTTCTACACTCAAGAGTCGATCAAACTGTCAGTGCTCCAGTAAGCCAAGCGATGCAAAGTACGACTCCCGAGGACCTTGACTTCAAAATAAAATATATCGATGGTGGGTCGCATCCAATATCAGGACGGAAGATGTTTTCCGCACACTTAATACTAGACAATGATGTGGTTTACCGAGCAGATAATCTGTATTCGCGACAAGCTGTTAAAGAAGAGTTGAATACAGTAATGGCAGAAATTAAGGCTGAGCAAAGAAATGCCGATCAGTTTGTAAAACTGAACTACGGCACAGAATTGCTAAAAGTTACTTCAACGGGCGAAAGAATAAAGCAATCTATGACTATAGCTAAGTAACAAACTTTCGAAGCTGTTGACGAGGTCTTAGTTTTTAAAACGTGCAGGTAATGAGTGCACTTTTTTACAATAAAAAGATCTAACTTCATTCTCACTACAGAGATACTATAAACCGGTTTGAAGAATCTCTCAAGTTTGGTATACTAGCTAGGGGGGAGCAGGTTATGCGCGACGATATATATCTCCAAATGAAGGAAAAAAAGAAAGCCACCAAAATTGGTGCGTTCAATTTTGTTCCGTTGATGTTGTTAAGCGCATGCGGTGGTGGTGTTACACAAAAACCACAAGAACCTGTTGACCCTGATGTCGGACCAGACGATAGCGAGACCGTTGCAAGTGGACGTGTAATCGATGGTTACATCCAAAACGCACGCGTCTTCGCCGATTTGAATGATAATTTAAGGCTTGATTCAGGTGAGCCCTACGTTCTTACTAGCTCAGAAGGACTCTTCGAGAACTTAAATGCCAGCGGAACAAACTATTTAGCCGTTAGTAACAACCTTGGTCAGGCAACAGATGCGTCCACAGGGTTTGCGCTAGGCTTCTCAATGGCCGCACCACTTGGATATGAAACTATTACGCCAATCACCACGTTAGTTGTAGGTTTGATTGAGAACGGAATGGAGCAGGTTGAAGCTGAGCAGACTATAAAGCATGTTTTTAACATTCCGGCAGATATAGACCTGTCAAATTTCGATCCATTCGAGAGCTTGCTTAATTCAAGTGCTACAGCTGACGAAAAATCTAGGGCGGAAGAATATCAACTTGTGAGCATGAAGGTCGCAAATATATTCTTGCTTAGTGACGAAAATTATACAAACACCAACGAAGTGGATTTCAAAACGCACGTGTTGGATTTCTCTAATGTACTGATTGAAAAGGCCAAAACTAACACGGATTTAAATCTCGCAGATCAGGCAGACTTATTACTGATATTACCTGAGATGTCTCAGAGTAATTTAGCCATTCTTACGCAACTAAACTCTCACACGACCTATGATGAGTCGCTTGATGCACAGTTGGTAAACTATTCTTCCAATCCAGCTGGTGAGCTGATGCTCGAGCAAGGTGCAAGTGAATATCTCATTGCGATACAGATCTCCGGGACACTAGTAAGTGAAAATTACCGATTGATCCTACAAAATAGTGATGGCTCTGTTTCAGTTTCTAGTTCCGATGTGGTAAGCGTAGGCAATAGTGTTGTAATCTTTAGGTTTTCTGCAGAACAAATCGCTGATTTGGGTATCGACGCTTTAACATTCACCATTGAAGATTTAGCTACGGGAGAAGTTCTAACATCGATTACTGAGACATCAATTGTGGATGGTGATGATACAAATACAGAAACGTCCGGTGTGCAGCCCGTATATATTCCGCCCACGGCAGACGGTACAGTTGTTGATGGATACATTGAAAATGCGCGTGTTTTCAGAGACTTGAACGACAACGACCAGTGGGATGATGGAGAGCCTTTTGTTATCACTGGCGAATTGGGTGTATTTTCAGGACTTACTGGCGACATTAATTTGCCCATTAAAGTAGACTCCAACGCTGGCGCTGCGGTTGATGTAGGAACGGGTGATGCTAATGATCCTGCCACCCCCTTTACAGGATTATTGTCAGCTCCTGGCGGTTCCGCGGTTGTTACACCCATAACGACGGTGATCCACGAGGTGATGAAGGCAAGCTCAGTAACGGTCGAGCAGGCGAACGCACGTGTGGCTAAGTTGCTATCTCTAGAAACAGCTGGTGGGGAGCCTTTGGTTGATCTGACCAAATTTGAGTTTGATTTTAGTGGTAATGATGAGGTTTCTAATAAAGTTTTTACGAAAACAAGCTTTGTTGGCAGCGCTATACTTGGAACTGCAAAACAAGCAGGAAACAACGCCAACGATCAGGCTACCGCCGCGTTAAATGTAGCCAAAAAATTCGCCGAATTGGCTGCAAATGAAAGCCCAACAGCGATAAGCTTTGATGCAGATGCGCTGCTAGATGTTATGGTTCAAGTAACTGGACTAAGCCCGTCGGATCCTCTTATTACCTCTACAACTGATACTTTTGAGGGTGGCGATGTCCTAACGCCGGTGCAAATTTCAACCGCTGCTAGAAGTATTTTTGATGAATTCAGTGACGGCTTTTTGACCTCAGACGAGGCAGCGGATGGTACGACACTTACAATTGGGCCAACCGAAACTACAATGAATGGTAATTATGCCATAAAGATTACTTCTCCTGGCGGTGGTGTCCATTTCGATCATTTTCAAGTTTCGAATGATAACTATGGTTACCTGGATATTAGTGCAGATGCACTGACGTCAAATTTGAATGCGGGCGAACTTACGATAACAGTAAAGGACAACACGAGTGGTAATCTCGCTACTGTTGATAGCTTTGACGATCTGGCTAATACAAATACAATCATAAACCAGAGTAAGACATATTTTTATAAAGATATATATCCAGTCGTTGTTATCAATACGAACACAGTTGCTGTTCCTGTAGTAAATGGCGAGGCGAGAATTAACGCAAACAGTACTGATTTAAGCTTAAGTGGATCGGTAAGGATTGATGTGGGAACAGCCGGAATCCCCGCATCGTTCAATGACGATATTACAAAGTTTTTTGTCGGTGGTCCAGAAGATGGAAATGGGTTTTCACTTGTATATTTGGAGTTTAAAGACGGCAACGGCGATGTTGTCCATATAATCAAGGCGGCAATCCAACATGATACAGTTAATTCAACAGATACTGTCGGTGTCTTTAATTGGAGTGCCAGTGGTGATGATTTTTCAGGTTTTGATTCAATCCCTGATGGGCCATATACTGTTCTAGCAAGTTTTACAGATGCCCTCGGTGCCTCTAATTTGCATCACGATGATCGCACTATTAGCAACGATACATTCACAAATCTAATTGTTGATAAGGCGGTACCTGATATTTCGAAGAGCGAAAGCGGCGTTTACAATGGAATTGAGATCCCGGACTTTGAGATAAGTATTGGTGAGCAAGTTGAATACACGGTCACGTTCTCGGAACCTATTTTTGAAATCAACGAAGCGCTCATCGAACTTCAATTGGGATCGGCAGATAACGTCGTTCTTCTAAATGACCAAACAGTGAGCCATAATTGGTCTGCCGGTGCGACGTCTTTTACTATTTTGTATACGCCGACTGGCCAATTAAAAGATGATCCTGGCCTTGATTTGGTGATCAAAGCTGGCGCTATAACTGACGCCTCGGGAAATCCAAATGGAAGTGATGTTGTTGCATCGAATGTTGTCGAAAATGGAGCCGTCAAATATGACATGACTTCTCCAGAAATTGCGTCGATTCAAATAATAAATGCGTCCTCACAATCGATCGATACTGTTACTACCGCGACGGGAGCACTTGATCTAAGGATCACGTCTTCTGAACCCCTGCAAGAGTTAGACCTGAGCAACGTGAGTATCGTCGCGGACTCTGGCAGGTCATTATTTAATCCTCTGAGTTTTTTATCTGATGGTAATGTGCACACCTCTAGTCTGCAATTATTATCGAATGATATAAATCTTGATGATACTTTTAATGTGGTTGTTCGGGATGTAAGCGATACATTTGGTAACGTTTTGGTCGAAAATGTCCAGTCGGCGGATTTCACTCTTGATGCAACCAACCCACAGGCATATTCTGTTCAACTCATTGATGCTAAACAGGTTTATGGAGATGGGGACGCTATAAAGATTCAAATGGTTTTTGATCAAAAAGTGTTTCTCGCTACGGGGCGTCCATCAATACCGCTAGAGTTGCAGTCAGGTACAGTTTACGCGGAGCTTGATGCTAGCACGATTGATACTGACAATGGCTCAACATCGGTGACGTTTGAATATACTGTGACAAATGAAGATACATCTGGCTCAGACGCAGTTGGAGTAGGTTCAGAGATTACGGATTATCCTGATACAACCTCGGGAGCTCTTTTCGATCAAAATGGTAATCCCGTTGAAACAGATTTGTCAATTGCTGAGGTTTCTCTAACTACATTGGGTGGTCGTGTTGTTGAGGGTGGCAATCAGGCTGCTGCAGCTGACGGATACATTGATGGAGCAATCATCTACGCTGATAACAACACGCCGGGTTTTGATTCCCAAGACCCTGTCGCCCAAACGGATCCCACTGGTGGATTTGTTATTTATGGAGCTGCCGGCCCTCTTGTTATGGAGGGTGGGTTTGATATTTCAACGAACAAGGATTTTAATGTTCGATATAAGGCACCTTCAGACTCAGCAATTATCAACCCTGTGACGACATTAATTGTCTCCCACCCGGCTTCAGTTACGGACCCAAATGGCCCAAATTATGCAACTGAAGATGTCTACGGAGAAATTGGCTCACCACTCGGTGATGGGGCAGACGACTACTTAAGGTTGCTGCAATACAACCCTTACGAAGCTATTGGTGTAGCTGTTGATCTGGCAACCATCGGTGACGTGCAGGCCGCGGTAGATGAGGGGCTCGCGTTTCAGAAAATTGCAGCATCTGTTGCCTTAGTAGCCGATTTTGCTGCCTCGTCTTTGGATTTTGTGAGGGTCTCAAATGGGGCGGTTAGCAATATTGCAGCCATAGGGGATGATGTTTTTTCTGCAATTGCGGGTGATCTGGAAAATTTCATTTCAGCGATTGGTGGTGATTTTGATAATTATCTTGTCGATTATTATGACACGGATACGGCCATTTTCAGTAACCAGGCTAATGTTGACACTCTAGCAGGTCGGCTGGAGACAATATTAAACCCTCTAGATGATATGACTGAGTTGGCAGGTGATTTCACGGATGCAGGAGAAGATTTCTATGACATTATTGCAAACGCAATTGTCGCAATTCACAATGCCGCTCCTGAATATACTGGGACTGATAAATTTTTAGCTTCTGAAGATGGTATAAATAAACTCACTGAAATTGTGCAGGTACAGAAGGTCGTTCAAAATAATATGCTGCGAGCGTTGGAGCGTTATTATGAGGATTTGGTTGCTGATCCTGATAATGCCGTATTCCCAAGTGATGTATCAGTTGCTGGCTTACTTGGGACAGAAGAGCTCAAGGTTTATTTGCAAGAACCCGTTGGTACGGTTGTTCCCATTCGCTACAGTATTGATTTAAAAGATACTACTCCCGACAGTATTTTTGAAGGTGATGCTGATGGCAGTCCAAATGTATTACAATTCACTGTCACGCGATCTGGCAGCATAAAAACGCAATCCACCGTTGAGTATGAGATTTTTGGCGACGTCACGGCTGACGATATCTCGGGAAGCTCATTATCTGGTGAATTATTCTTCGACGTAAACATAACGTCCATGGATATTGTTGTTGAGATGAATAATGACGATATACGCGAGGGGCTAGAGACATTAATTGTAGAAATATCTGATCCAACGCAGACCGCTCAGATTACAAACAATCGGATATCCGCAGAAATAAAGGATGATGATCCGTCCGTGCCCGAATTATCGATTGAACGCGTGTCATATGATCTGAGTGAAGGTGAAACAATTGCATTAGATGATATTGCATTGGACTATTTTGATCCAAATGCGTTCTTTTCTATAAATTCGCAGTTGCCGAATGCGTCTGGATCAACGCAGCTTACTTCCGGTGGAGCAGATCTGTCAGAGAATGCTTATGTTTCCGCATTCGACTTTAATACCGATGTATTGCGTAATGTGTCTTTTGTCGCAGAAGGCCTCGGTGAAGATGTCACAGAGACTTCAGCAATATTCTTTATATCAGCGGCCGAAACGTACGCTAACTCCACAGCTGGGGGGCGTCAATCGCAGGCGGAAATTAATGTGGATTTTACTATCCACAGAACGCCAATCTTGAATATCGACAGTCTGACGATAACTTCGATTGAACAAACCGCAATAGCTGGTAAGGCCATAGTGATCGACGGTGTCTTAGTAACTGATGTTGATAGCGAAACTGTCGACGTAAGTGTTTCAAGTAATATTTCTGGTGAATTTGAGCTAAGTAATTTTAGCGATGTTTCTCAAACACTCTCTGAAGGTGGTACACTGAAGATTTCAGGATCCACTGAAAACGTTCAATCTGCCTTAAGTGGCATGACATTCATACCCGATGATGCTGGAAACTTTGTGCTTAACCTATCAATCGATGACGGTGATTTAGTCCATGATCGAACATTAGATGGAGCCTTAAAAAGCACATCTCTCAACTCCAAGATTCAGGTTGATAGTCTTGATTTAGCGATTTCTAACGCAATAATTTCTGCCCTGACTGGAGTTGATGTTGGAGATGCGGATGGAGATCGTGCATATAATCTTACGACAGTAACGCATGGTGTGTCTTCGGATGGTTTGTATGTTGTTAAAGGTTCTGATGCAGATGGTTGGAGTGCCTACGAAGTTACTAATGAACAAGCACCTTATGAGATTTCTGAAACTGCAGACGTTGGAAATCCATTTGTCGTTGCTGCTGCGCCTCCCGAAATTGAGCAGAATTTTGTTCCTAATCTGAGATATGGGCCTGAGATTTGGAATAAATTTTCTGGTGTTTCCGTTTTCGATTTTGATACAGATGCAGGCTTAACTTTAACAATAACAAGTGATTTGATTGATGTTACTCCGCAACTAACCTCTCAAATATTAGATGGCTTGAGCGAAGTTGACGTTGGGGATGCCGCAGATGATTTAGCATATAATCTAACAACTGAAGCACATTATGTATCCTCTGATGGTCTTTACGTAGTCAGAGGATCTGACCTTGCGGGCTGGACCGCTTTTGAGGTGACTGGGGCGGCAACTCCATACACAGTTTCCGAGACGGCAGATGCAGGAACGCAAATACCTGGTGCCAATTTTCAACTGGTTGATATATCTGATCCTTTAAACCCCGTTGTTACTACTAAAGCGAATGGGTTCACAATTGTTGGATCTACAGATGAAATTAATTCAAAACTTACTCAACTAGAGGTCAACATCCTTGTAGATGATACATCACTAATCAGTTTCTCGATATCTGACGGTGAAAATACAGAAGTCGTTTTACAGGCAGAATACGTTGCGACTCAAAATGCGGTACCCGATCCGGGGGGAGATATACAGGTCGGAATAGAGGGTGAGGGAAGTGTAACGGAGGACTCCGGTGCACAGCAAGTGGTGGTGTCGGGGATCACCCTTAGTGATGAAGATGGTGAGCCAACCCAAATTAAAGTAATTGGCTTCAATGGGGGGACGCCGTCCGTCGGTGGCATACCTTTGATTGATAACGATGGCGTTCAAACACCCCTCACCGTGGGTGAGGGTGGGTCAGTTATTTTTGACTTTAATCCAGATACAGACTTTAGTGGCCAGGCAAATATTGAATACGTGGTCATTGACGCGGATGATGCCTCTACGACATCGGCACCCTCAAAAATCTCTATAGAAGTTCTGCCGTTAAATGATGCGCCTGAGGTCTTCAGTAATAATCAGGCTGCAAATTATTATGAAGGATCTGAGCCAGTTCGAATGCTTTCGGATCTTACCTTTGAAGACATTGATAGCTCCAAGATTTCTGAAATAAGGATACGTGGGGATTTACCAGAAGGCGCTACACTGGTTGCTCCAGACTTGTATGGGTTCTCGGAAACCAGTGAGGCAGGCGTCTTCAAAGGTCCTAATAGTATTTCAATTAAGAGTGCACGAGAGTATCTCTCAAAAATAAAGTTTTATTCAACCTCCGAAGATCTGACGACGAGCTCAGAATTGAGAAGCAAAGATCTAATTTTAAACGTAAGTGTCACAGACGAAGAGGGGGCAACTTCTGCAGAGGTTCAAAAAGTAGTAAGACTATTTGACATTAACGACGCGCCTGAATTTGTGTGGAGCAATCCAGATGCGTCGATCACAATAACTGAAAACAATGAGGGTTTAGTTGTTGGTAGCGCAGAGTTAGGATCCATAACCGATCCAGAAAACGACAGTATACTTCAGTTAAAGTTGCAAATCACTCAAGGATACTCTGCCGCTGTTGACAGCTTCGGTATTTCTAACACGATCCGTGAGGATGAGCGCGTTGCTGTAACAGAAGATCAAGCGGCAGGAGCTTTGACGTTAACGTCAATTTCAGAAGATGGTCTCGAGATAGAAGTCTTCAGCCAATTCTTGGAAGGCATTTCCTACTTCAATAGCAGCGACAACCCTGCTAGTGGGCCAGATAAAAACATTTCACTGACCATCACGGATGTGAATGGGGCGAGCCAGACCTCTCTCAATAAGCAAATAATCATAGACCCTGAGAATGATGCTCCAAGTATTTTTTCACTTGTTGCAGGCGCGAGAAATTTAACTGGTGGAGATGGTGAACAATTTATTGTAAGTGGCCAATCAGCTCGCATCGCGCCGAACATCGATATCGTTGATATTGATGATGCTCTTGTATCGGAAGCTCGTCTGACTGTCGATTCCAATGAATTAGCAGTTAATGGCGTGTTGTCTTTAAGCGCATCTGGCGAATTTTTAGCAACTGCAAATGGATTGGTATTTGAGGCTCCAGCAGATACTGAAGCAGATTATTATCGTATAACAAGCGAAACTGCGATTGCGAAAGTAGTGTTGCAGAATGTGCTGCGTGAAGTTGTCTTCTCCTACACACCAACTGAAGAAAGTCCTTTAGAGAGTGATACTCAGCAATTTGTTTCAATTATTGTGAATGATGGTGAGGATAATTCAAACGAATATATAGCGAGCGTGGCATTGCTTACTGCACCCTCGGTGCAGGTGACACCGCTTGATAATGCAGTGCTTTCTGAGGCGTTTAGCTTGGGAGATGGAACTCCCAGTGTAGGCGCAATTAAGGCAAAAGATGCGAGTTTTGAAAATGTGCTTAAATTTAATGAGTCCTTCACTGCTGGCGAGTTAAGGGTTGACCTGCAGACCTCCTCGATCCGCACAGAGGCAGGTCGGTTTGTCTATGATCTTGATAGAAATGAGTTAGATGTCAGTAAGGGTGGTCATATTGATATCAGTGAGATGTCTGGTGAAGAGGACACAGTCACAGTTATCTATGGCCAGCAACGAGACGAGAATATTGCTCAGGTTCAAGGTAACGAGGCGAATTATCTCTACTCAGATTGGATCAAGGGCAGCGACTTCGCGGACTTCGTCGACGGGCGCGGTGGATATGACGTAATTCAATTAGGTATTGGAAGTGATATTCTGGTCTACCGCGCTGGTGCGAATGATAATGGCTCTGTTTATGATGGCGGAGATGGTTTAGATACGCTCTTATTACCAGTGGACTTTGACGGTGATGCGGTCAGCCTTTCGACGTTATCATCGAATGCCGTTGTTGTTGCTAACTTTGAAAACATTGACGCGAGCCCTGTTTTAAGTGGAGTTACGATTGAAGGCGATGTTAAAGCAAACGTCCTAATAGGTGGAGGTTTTGATGATATTATAAAGCTTGGTCCTGGTGGTGATACGGCAAAAGGAGGAGCGGGCTCTGATATATTTGAAGTAGATTTAAGCCAAATTGACCCCACATCTAACGTTATATTAGATTTAAGCAGAAATGATGCCATAAAAATTCTCAACGGTGGAGAAATCTACACAATCGATGATTGGTCTGGAGTTTCCACCAAAGTGTTGGCGACTGCAGGAAATGGAGCAGAGGCGTGGATCAGCGAGACAACTTCGGGAGGTGGCTCAAATTATTTCCTGAATATTGAGGCTGACGATGCAATTGATGGTGGTTCTGTAGTAACTATCGATATTGGGACAAGTATTTATGGAACCCCCGCTAAATGGCTTTCAACAGATGGTGATGGATATTCTATAATCCAGCCCGTTCTGAATTCAGATACTTACTTAAGTCAGTCGGGGATATTTACTTCAAAGTCACAGCGCAGCCAGATGGCAGAACATGAAACGGATGCTGAAACGGGTGAAAAGACATACAGATTAAATCTGACTCAGAGCCAGTTTCCACAAGTTGCCGATGCAGATGGAGATGATCTTACACTATCCCTAAGCTTAGTGACCACTGCAGGGAATACTAATGCTACAAATGTTGATTATACATTTGATGAAGCTTTAGTGCGGGAAATTGAAGTAAATTTACTCACAGGAACAATTGACGGTATTAACGATGTAATTCAATCATTAGAAATAACGTCTGACGAAGCGATTGAAGCGAAGGTCACTATAAGCGTTACCGATGGGTATTCTGATGCTCCGCAAGTTATCAAAAATATTTTCGTTACATCACCAAACACTGCTCCTGTACTGGAAATGGAGAAAGTTGGAGGTTCCGACGATAACTTAACAATAAATGATAAAATCACATTAAGCACTCAGAACCTAGTATTGAATATCTTCGATCAAGATACGATTGATAAATCTGGTGCTCTGACGGTCAAACTTGATGTCAAAGGAGGCCTACTTGAATACACTGGCGATCAACAACAATATGTCTCAACGAGCGCGACAGGACTAATCATTGAGGCTGCAGATGGCTCAGTAATTCAAGATTGGACCTCTCTAATCGAGAATATTGTTTCTGATATTGAGGTTTCAAGAGAGGCAGCTGGCACGACAACATTAGCTCTAAGAGTGACTGACTCTGCTGGTCAAAGCGTTTCTGGTTCATTTAATCTGAGTTTTTCGCCAACCGCTCCTAGTTTGCCTGAATTATTCATTTATGGAGAGCCAGTCGATGAATATTTTGCATCGTTACAGGAGGATTCTAGAGAGTTAAGTCAAGCTGAATTTTCGGGTGCATCAGTGCGAGTTGCGACCAATAGTTTGGGAGCTCGAATTGGTGATACACTTGAGTTTTACACCGATGAAACATCTTTGGGTGGTGATCTGACTGAGGCTGCGCTTTCAATTGTTTTAAAAGCATCAGCCGTAGATCCAGAGCGCATACAGCCTTTTGTGGAAATACCCTTTGGAGTATTATTTCCAAATCAAGACGGATCTGGGAATTTCCCGGTGATACCTGTTTTGAAGGCGACTGGTTTCGATCCAATATTTGATGTCAATAATCAGTTCTCCATCGATGTCGATGCAACAGCACCTGAAGTTCCAGTAATTTCGACAATTAATGGTAATCCATCGATTACGACTGAAGACGGTCAAGATTATTTTACTGGTTTCACAAACCAAACCAACGGCATCAATATTGAAGTGACCGGTGATATTGAACCTAATTTGAGATACAGTCTGGCACAAACCATCAATGGCTCGGAAAAAAAATGGTATGACATAGAGAATATCACGCAAAGTGATTTCATGAGTTTGGCGACAGGTAAATTGAGGTCACCGATTGAGCTCACTGTTGGCGAGCCTCTTGAGGGCGTTTTGAAGTTAACTTATCAGGGCGTGTTGGAACCTGGCATGTATTCCCTGTTTGCCACCGATTTGGTTGGGAACGTCTCTGAGTATCGTGGGCCCTTATCTTGGGATGACGTGAGCCTAACAAATTATTTTGTGATTGATAACGAGATTGATACTTCTGGATTGGGTATAATTTCTGATGTTGCTGAGACCGCAAAGACATATTTAGGGGGTGATCGTGTACGCTATACCATCAACCAAGATCTTGCTCACGGTATTCCAATAAACTTCGGAAATGATGTTGATAAAGATGTTATCAAGATCGACTTAGACGTTTATTATGAAGGGTCATTGGAAGGTGACGCTGAAGCAGATATTTCTGCGACACTGACACGTGATTTTGGTGCTTCGGATTGGGCATCTGATAATCCGCTTGTCACGTTAGAGAGCTATGACCAAGTGAGTGGGCCTACTTTTAGTATTAATCTGATGGGAGATGATGGACGTGAACTAGACGCAACAAATATTCGTTTTAATGTTGCATTTGAGGATTACGCTGGAAATGTTGGAAATATTGCATCAGACACGGATGTTGCGAAACAATTTACATTGGACTTTTATGCAGACGAAGGGGATGCAATCGTACAACAAGCAACCGAAGCTCTTCTGACCGGCATAAGCATTCCAGAATTAGACGGGATTATTCCAAATGTGCAAGCGAATATGCTTGAACGGTTTGGCGAAACCTCATTCACCTTGAGTAATGTAGATCTCGATTTTGCGCGAGTGAATTCCTACTATTTGACCGGAAGCCAACTCTTAGATTTTTTAGAGCCAATCGCTGGCGCCGCCACACTAACTTCAGCAGAAGGACTTGAGGTAACAGATTTCTACACGGATCCACAAACTCAAGAAAAATTTGCGATGTTCTCAATTGGTGAAAGTCATTACTATCTTGATTTTCCTGAAGTATTTTACACCAATGTAACCGATATATACGGCAGAACAAATTCGGATATGGATGAGGATGATCGCGTTGGTGTTGATGATCTGAAATGGGTAGGCAACGTCACGATAGGTGGGCACGATTTTGCAGAATATATTCACGTCGAAGACTTTGATGTCTATGAAGAGCAAAGTGTCTATCTATTAACAGAGGAGTTGCATGGTGTTAGTAGCAATGGGCAATACGTTTTGGAGGGAAGCGACGCACTTGGATGGAGCGCGTTTGCAGTATCGGGAGCGGGTACACTTGGAGACCCCTATGTAATATCGCGCGTCATTGACACTGGGGACCTAACCATGACTGAGGAAGGTCTTTCAGGACTAGAGCGTGAATTTTCAATCTCTTCCGTGAATAAATATCTCTCAAACTATGTTGTGAATGCCTTTGACAGCTCGCTTATTGGTGGCATGCCGCCGATGAGCCAAATTCTGGCTCCTATCACTCCAGAGCAAGACGACTTACTATTTAGCATCAATAAAGTGATGGATAAGGCGGGAAATATTGCATTTACATCCGGTTTTGAGGTCGACGGAGAATTCCACGGTGCCCTTACAATTGACGTTACAGACCCAGACCGGGCTGTGATTAAGGTTGAAAGAGCATCCAGTACTGATGGTCAACTCACACTTGATTATTGGGATACAGTAAATGATTATACTGGTGAGAACGGATTGAGGTTCTCTCTTGAATCAATCGCTGATGGTGATGTCGTCAATGCTAATGCGGTCAATGTAAACGGTGTTGATGCGATCAAAATTGATCCTGAGAGCGATTTATTCTTCATTGGGCGTGATGCCTTGGTTGATGCTGGTACAGATGGTACAGTCCTCAATGTTGTAGAATACAGCGTCACGGAGATAAGTGGAAACACGAAAGTTTTCACGGAAACTTTCGCTGCAGAGTTAGATCAGCCGGAAAATCAGTATTTTGAAGTTACACCTGTGGCTTATACTAAAATTGTTGACAATATTGAGGAAGACTTTGTCAGGTTCGATATTTATGTGAGTGATCAAGCACTTGAGGAAGCAGAAATTAATACCGTTTCAATTTTTGAGGGTACCTCATTCGACCTCAAAGTGGTTTTGCCAAATAGTATAATTTCTACAGGGTCTGATGATATTATACTCCTATCGAATGAATTATTTGATGATAACGGGGCAATTTCAGAGTATTCTTATGATGCGGCAACTGGCATTGTTCGTTGGTCTGGAATTTCTCTTGATGAACCTGATATTTTGGGTGATCCGCTCCTCACCATAGAATTTAATGTTGAGGATTTTTCAGCTATAAATGAGGTAGTTGACAACGTAAGTCTATCAATATCAAAAATAAGCGATTGGGACATCACAGAGAATGTAGATATATTTAACCTGTCCTATGAGGTAGACTTGACAGGATTACTTCTCGCGCCCTTGGAGTTCACGATTTAAATTATCGCTGTAGGAATTGTTATGAAATTTGAAGTCGACACGCTGAGCAGGCAATTTTCGGATAGTCTAAAAAAAATAGACAGAGTTTATAATGTGGAAAGCATTACTCGCGCATCCTTATTTTCGCTTATCGCGATAAGTCTTGCTGCTTGTGGGGGCGGAGGCACAAGTGGTGTCAGCCCATCATCCCCTCCTCCTGATGATCCTGATCCTGTCGATCCCCCAGTATTACCACCAGTTGGTAATGGGCTGTCACTTTACAAGGCTGGCTCAGCTTATCAAAGTACATCTTTAGATGGAATTACCCTGTTAAATGACGAACCACATTTTCAGCTAGAAGACGCCAGCAATGATCTTTACAATGTGAAGTTATCTGCAGAGGGGGCGGGATTGCTAACTTTTGAATTTGTCGACGCAGATGATGTTTTGACATTACTCAACGGCACCGAGATTTCAGGATTTTCACAACTAAAAGTAGTGAATGGAACCATTGATGCAACAGACGCTGATTTGGGTCTAATTGACTATGTGACCGTGGCTTCATCTGTAAAGTTAACAGCTGCACAAGTTCTCGATATGGAAAATCTCATCGTAACCTCACCAGATGGTGGTATTGATATTGAGATTACGAATAAAAGTGAATTATCTCAGATCGATAATGCAGTTTCAGCGGGGGATCTAAATTTTTACTCTCCAGGAGGGTTAATCACTTATTCATCGACGGATGGATCGTCCGTTACAAGCGCAGAGCTTTCAACAGCACTTGAAGTGCTTAATCAAAAGGTCCTAGGCTTGACGAGCTTAAATAATAGTGAGTTCGAAAATTCTTATACTTTCTTAGCTGAACGATCATACGCTACGCTTGCAATTGAAAATAATGATATCTATCTAAACGCGTCGGAAGCTACGGATCCCATTAATTTTTTGGTGAGTACTTCCGAGGGCTACACAGTTAAATCGGTGAAAGTTGGGAGCGTAACTTTACAGAAAGTAAATGGCGTTTACAGACTAGACTTATCTAATTTAAACATCACTGATGGTCGCTATGAAGTTGTTGTCGAGCTAGATAATTCAAGCATTACGAACTCAACTGCAGTTCTTGATCAATATAACCAAACCGCGATCACGATAACGTCTGAAATCGTGATTGATAGGTCAACGCCAGGGGCGCCAAGGGTCCAAATCGAGGGAGAGAGTAATTCAATAAATGCATTCGAGGCTGCCTCCAATTTAGATGTGCAAGTATTTCTTGGTGACGGTGAACACGTCGACACTATCACCTTAAATGGTACTGCTCTGGCAGGGTCAGGACAGAATTTCCAATTGGATGCAAAAGATTTGGTAGATGGGACATATAATTTAGAAATAGTTGTCAAGGATCAAGCGGGAAATTCAAACAGTTTTAATAAGTCCTTTCAGATAGATGTCGATGCTATTCAGGAGCCATCAATTACAATAAACAATGGGGACACCTTGTTGAGTGCTTCAGAAGCATCGGGGTCTGTTGAAGTTCAACTGGTATTGAATGGTGTTGAAAGCATTGTTTCAGCAGAAATTGGGTCAACCTCATTGGAACAAGCACCTAACGGTTCTTATGCATTTGATGCGTCTAGTTTTTCTGAGGGTTTTCATACCGTCACAGTTGTGAGTGATGATGGTTTGGGGGGACAATTGACTTCCGAAGCTGATTTTTTGATTGATAGAACCATTCCGGACGCACCTGATATTACAATTTCAAAAGTTAGTGGAGGCCTGACAGCATTTGAGAGGGTCGAGCCTGTAACAGTAGTGATAGATGTGGCGGGTGGAACCACAATCGAAAGCGCAGTAGTTGAGGCAGGCGGGAGCCTGAGTTTCCGATCTGAAGGTGTTTATGAAATGGATGCGAGTAACTTGCCAAGTGGGGTAAACACTTTGGTTGTTTCAACGCGCGATGAGGCAGGAAATCAATTGATTTCAGAACAAGATTTCACTGTGATTTCTTATTCTAGTGCTGTGTCTCAACTCTTTGAATTTACAACTGAGACATCGGGTGATGTCGTTACGTTCAACGCGTTTGTTAAAAATGCACCGTCAAGCCTCCCAGACGGCATTCCAAGTTTTGATTTATGGATTGACCTGGAGGATGATAAACTTGATTATGTTGAGGGCAGCTTTAGTGCTGCGCCTGGTGCATGGTACTTGACATCGGAAAATGGAAGCCAGGGTGAGATTTTTGTGACAGGATTATTTTTAAATCCGTGGAACCAGTATGACGAAGCTTTCTTGTCTTTTGAAGCGAGTCCCTCCTCTACGTCTTCGAGTTTTGAGATAAGCTTTGTGGACTTAAGCCTATACACCACTGAAGTTGGAGATATTTCTACTGTAGTAATAGTTTGAGCTCTTTGATCTTTTTTTGGACAGTATCCTTGTTTTTTTAGAGGAACTTGTTTTCTAAGAAGAATCTGTTATTATAATAAAAATTTACATTTTTGCGGGGGATTTTGAACATGCATTGGGTATATTATCTGGTACAAGATGAATTTGGAACACATCCGGGGGGTTTCTACGCAGCTGTTTCAACTGCAGACATACCCTTGATGTGGGTTCCGGTAAACGACGCGGAAGGTTATCCGTTTGTTGAAGGTTCCGGCCCGATCATAGCAGCAGGTGTAACGGCAGGGAACGGTGGATTTCTGAATCCAATTTTTAATGGCACGGCGGACGAGACTACCGGTTTGACACAGCCCGGCGGCGCAGAAGGGCAAACCGCCGCTGCATATACCTTTGATGATGGTGGTGACGGTGGTAATCCTGGTGATGGTGGTGGTGCTGATACTGGCTTCCCCGTATATGCTTTGACGGCTGAACAATTGACAGAACTCGGGCTAGGCGGTGAGGCGCCCGGCAATTACGCG